>Ga0209611_10006413_pt1 | contig 19273 bp, 19 predicted proteins | sample S1TSphgellanicum_3_FD_187693 | JGI IMG/M metagenome (GOLD analysis project Ga0209611, IMG submission 187693) | Host-associated microbial communities from peat moss isolated from Minnesota, USA - S1T2_Fc - Sphagnum magellanicum MG (SPAdes) (version 2) | ecosystem: Host-associated > Plants > Peat... | reverse complement strand
GGGGTTAATCCAACTATTTAATGCTAAAATTTCACCAAATTATGTTGCTTTTACTTTTACAAAGTAAATGAAGCTAAAATATATTCTTACATCTTTAAAATAATAATATTTTGTGATTTTTTTTTCAAATTTGTGTAATTAATCATTTGTATTAATATATGATTCATGTTGCTAAACAAATATTTTATTGAAAATTAAATAGATATATTGACTACTTAATTAAATTTTCTTCTTGTGGCTAATTTTTACCCATTTAAAGGGGCAATAACATCAATAAAAGATTTTTTTCAAAGAAAAAAAACAGAATTTATGAAATAAAAGATATATATTTTCAAATTTTTACAATAAATTATGGTAGGTAGCCATAATATCTAAAGATTTAAATGCTTCAATTTGGTTAATTGGTTAAATTTGGTTTTTTAAAAACCAACTAAAGTTGGCTAAACTAAGTTACTTATATTTTGCTCTATTAAAATTAGGATAATTAAACTAAGATAAAAATAATTTAAATTAGCTTAAATTAGTTTGAATTATGTTACATTATGTTACATCAAGCTAAATTAAAATAAACTTTGTTATTTAGGTTAGATTAAGTTAAAATAAATTAAATTGTGTTAAAATAAGTAGATTCATGTCAAATATTAAAACCCATTATTGGAATATGCAAGCCTCCCACCAAGTTTTGAATGGTGTCATGGTAACTATGATTATAATAATATTGTTAATTTGTAGGCAGAAAAAGCCCTCCCCGCATAAAATAGGTAGAACACTTATATGTATTCACTGTTTTATTCAACATAGTGATCCATGGTTGGAACATAACTGGAAGCAACAATTATGAAAAATCATGTATGCAAAAACTTCATTATCATGTAAATAAAGCTTTGAAACAACCAATTTATGATTACACTACAATTGTTCCATGGAAATATAGGGAATTAAAGAATAAAATGTCACAATATAAATTTTTGGAATTCTTTTGTAGTTGCATATTAGTCCTTATATTATATATAAATGAATGTACACACCATACATATAATTTTGGTCAACCATTGTTTGATTTTGTTAGTAAGTTGCACAAAAATTACATATGACAACTATATTACAATTCGAATAACTAAAGCACTCATTAACAATTTCTATGCAACTATTTTACAACTACTATATTGGATATTTGTGCAACTACCCAACTATTAGTTACAACAACAATAATATTGATAATTAGTATAAATAATAAATTAATATTTAGATTTCATATTAATAGTTAATACATTTATTTATTAACTATTATGAACTATAATAGTTAGTATACTTAGTAGATAGACTATGTTAATGTGAAATCACCCATCACTAATCATTGGCCAGTTACTAAATTTTTTTGGATTTTTATTGCTTCTTGTTTATTTTGTGTGATGTAAAACATCATGGGAACGTTAAGGTTTAAGTTTTATATTATATGTTTCAATTCTAAAAGCAAAAGAACAAAATAAAAGAAACACAAAAGATGTCAAAATCACATAGTGTGTTCATGAAGAAATGACATTTTATTTTTAAATTTCATATCTTCCTTTTTTTGGTTTGTTTTTAGCAATTTAATATGTTATGGATGTGCCAAGTTAAAATCTACATGAACCATTTGAGCTCCATAGATAAAACAACAACACATGATAATTATGAAGAAGATGAATGTGTTGAATATTATAGTGTGAATTAAGTTAATGACCAATCATTGACATTGTTTACATTTTACAATCATATCCTATTGATTTTGTGTCCTTTTTGAGTAATTTAAATGGTTGTGGGTGTATTAAATCAAGGTTTTAAAACACCTTTGGCACTTAACATGCAAAGGGACAATGTATTGGGATTTAAGTTTTCTAAAAGCTTACATGTTCATTCATTAGCCTGTCTTATAATAATTGCAATTAAATTGTGACTAAGATGTAATTGAATTTTTAATCCCATATTGTTTGTCCTACCTTTCAAGTTTGTAAAATATATAATTAAATGCATTAGAAATATTAGAAAACAAGTGACATTTGGAATAAACCAATAAAAGAAGGTTTGGCCTTAAAGGTTAAACCCATAATAAAATAGGATTATCCCAAATGACCAACCTACTTGGTTTGAGCTTGCTTATCAATCTACCTAGGTTTAATTACCATTTACTTAACTTAAGAAATGTAAGTTGTAATGCCTATTTATCTTATGCCTACCTACTTTTTGATTTAAATGTCACATGTCAACCTGTTATTAGCCCTAAGTTGAATGATTTAAATTAAATTAATAAAGATATTGAAATAAATTTAAAATTGTTATATGTTCATTGATGATTTATCAGCACATCATTGTCACATCAACACATTGTTGTTTATGTAATTGCATAATAGTTGCAATGTTGGCATAATAGTTATAATATAATGACACAATAGTTGTAATGATTTAGTTGCAACATAGTTGCATGAGTTGCATATGTATATAGTTTCATTTACAGTGAAATGTGTTGTTGCAACTTTAGCAACTCGTTCGCTAGCATTCAAATTGTAAAAATGAACTAAGTTGCAAATGATCATTGTAACTCAAAATTGCAATTAAAACCTAGTTGCAAACCTAGTTGCAAACACTTATTTTTTCATAATGAACTTAGGCCTTACAAAGTTTGTGATGATTCAAAATTTTCATGTATTTAGCTTCAACATGAACCACTTGCATTGCCAAAGTTGGAATTATTTTTCATTCCTTGATCAAGGATCCACTATAATTCCAAAAGAACCTAGCATGAAAAACCTCACCCTTCAATGGTTTAAAAGGGTTAACATGAGTCCCCCTATTTATGCATGCATGCTAGATAAGAGTTCAACATTGCTAATGCATCTAACATTCAAATGTCAATCTCCTCAAAGTGATTACTTGAATCTTTTCCTAAGCTATAACCTACAATCTAAATATGATCGACACGTGTGCACACACCACCTTCACAAACATTCTTCCCATCCTAGTGAACCTTAACTTCCTTTTGTACCTTTTCATTACACCAATTATGACTTTTCAACACCAACATTTTCTTTCTCAAACCTCATTCAATAATAACCTTAACATCTACCCCTAATTGCCTTTGATATCCCACCAACCTGAGCAGGCAAGATCACAACAAGAATCTACTTCAAACTGTTACAAGGTAGCAACATGAACAATTAAACTAAGATCAAATCAGTAATGGATGCGAAACCCTATTAACCAAACAACAAGATTCCTCCCACGTAAAGTCCCAATTTGATTTGCTTTGATTGATCCAAGCCTTTTTAAAAGAGTTTTCCTCCTTTTTTTTTTGACATCCCCTTATGTATTTCATTGTGTCCTTCTTGATGCAAGCATTGTTGCTTGGAACACTTCAACACCTTTTAACATATTTCCTAGTGCTTTCACTATGTCATCATCTCCTGGCGCCCTCATTGCCCCAGGCATCCTCCCTATCGTCCTAGGCACCCCCATTGCCACAATGCCCCTTGTCATCCCCTAATGTCCCTCATTGCCCTTTGCCATTTTTCAAACCTGGATGGGACATCCCAAACCAAAAAATCCAATCTGAACCTAATTTTTACCAGGGATGCCCAAATTCGAGACATCCTAGAGGTTGACATCTTGTCTTGGTCCATCCCGTCAAACCAAAATGTGGATAACCCTGCTCTAAATGGGTCCTCCTTTAGTGTGGAATGCCTTACTCTGATCCCATGGCTAGCACGAGTGATCCTCCACCTTTGCATTCCACGTTTGGGAATCGTCGCCCATGCCATCATAATTAGTTTGATCTGTTACTTATTTTGTCAACTTTATTTCTTTCAAAGCGTGGAGCATCTCAATTATGGGTGGGATTATAGGATTTCTACACTACAGTAAATAAATCCATAAGAGCATCTCCAGCAGTGTTCAGTACGTGATCCTGCACAGTACAATTGGATGAAGACAAGTGAAAATATGCCGGTTTAGCTCAGCAAAATGGTTTTGGCTCAGCAAAATTTCACAGTTTGTGGTGGCGGGTAAAACGCGCAGCAACGTTGCGCACTTGCCGAAAAGGGTGTAATAAATATGATCTGACTCCTCCTCAGTGTTTATTATTTGCCCATCATAATCATTGGTCCAAGTGGTTCGTTATTAGTACTCCCCAACCTATTTGCTGTCCCAGTTTCAGTTTTATGGGTGGGGTGTAAAAAAGTAAATAACTAAAGTTGGATGTGAAAAATATTTTTGCAGGGTACCATACTAAGCACTGCTGGAGATGCTCTAAGATATGGTTGGTGGATTCATTTCTTCTTGGTAGTAGAGCTCATGTCATAAATGAACTTCTCTACGCAAATCCATCATCACACTGAAGAAACACCCAAAAGGAAACTTGTGCAGAGAGTTCACATGTGAAGGGATGACATTGGTGATCAAGGATTAAAAAAGTCTTGATTTAATTAATGAGGTCTCTTACAAATATTTTGGACTTTAATTACTGACTTGGTATTCTTTAGCGTTTACCTTTAGAAGTGTGATCTTTTCACTATTGTCTTTTGATGCTAAAAGGCGTTCTTTAGTGTTTAAATTTAGAAGTGTGATGTTTTCACTGTTGTCTTTTGATGCTAAAAGGCCATGTAAGCTTAGTGATATGCTAAGTCTTGATCATTTTAGTTCATTTGATAAGTCTCTGTTCCTTGTGAAACTAAATCAAACACTTTTAATACAAGTTGATGCTTGAAGTTTTCCACCACTCCAAGAGTGCATCTATTAAAATTGATCTATACCCATGTAAAAATAACAAATTGTTCCAAGTCCTGTAGCTGCCAAGATAGTTTTACCAAGCACCCAATATCCCAAAGCTTATTTATCGACCGTGTTAGATAGGTGGGTATCAGAAATGGGAACTCATAACCAACAGTTCATATATGATCCAATAACCAATCTTGCTACATAACCATGATTCTCAAAAATCTGAGAACAGATTTTGACATGTAATAACTGCAAGTTCCCCAAAATTCTAAGAACCCATCAAAGAACCTTCAATAAAACTGTCAGTCATTTGTTGTCTATTTCGTGAAATCTGGCAGTTCTCTTCTTCTTCTTGGCTTTTGGAAAAACTGGACCCAGAGGTTCTTTGGTTTTGAAAATTTTCAAAACAAATCAAAACCTGGTTCTTCAATTTCCAAATCAGTCATTTTTCTTGGGGGCAAAAAATCATCAAAAGGTGACACTGATTCAAATTTCTGGCAAAAACCCCTCCTCCCTCTTTTTTTTCAAAACAGAGTCCTCAAATTTAGCCTGTTTTTGGGGCAATGTGTCATCACAGGTCTGTCTACTGGCTGCTGTTTTAATGGTCCTGTGCCAAAGCGTCTCCAATTAAGTCAAAATCTGTTGAGGGCCACTATTGCTACACTACAAAAAAATTTAACAAAAAAACTGAAAAAAAACATTGTTCCAAATTTGGTAAAACCCAGAACCGGAGGTTATTTAAAAACAATCAGATACCCACAGAACATTGGGATTGACCAGTTGAGCCAAAAAGCCCAATAACACCTCAGTACTTTTTTATCTACATCACCACCATGCACTTGCACACTTTCATAATAGTAGTGGACTTTGCAGCTATGGTAAACATCTGGCACTATTATCTATTGGCTACCACAGCCATGCACATAACTTCTTCAACACAGACTTGCAAAAGAATTTGCATTACCTAAGAGAAACTGCCATCCACACCCATTCCATTCTTTATTCAAATGAAAGACCTGACGGTGAGAAAACAAAGAACTCAAATACTAAAAAAGTCCCCAATCTTTTCCAATCCCAGAATTCTTGGTAATCTATTTTCTTGATTCCAGAGAAATGTGCTAAGATGTAATTAGGCTTGGAAACAATGGCAAGGAAACAATATATACTCAGATTGTATTGAAAAGAGATTGCAGAGAAATCTCAACAATTAACATTTTAGAAAGTAACCCAGTTCATTTACTGCTACAATTAAGGCCTAGTTCTGTGTAACCATGAAAGCACCTTTCTTTTGTAACTTTGCCAGTTACGAGTTCAAAGGAAGAATTCCTACTTGTATTCCAACATCATGTTGTTCTCAGGGGCCAAGCCAATACATGCACGCATTACATTTTCCAGCATTGAGCGCTGCTTGGCCAAAGCATTCACAACTGGGGTCCCTGGGGGTACCTGCCATTTTCACACCATTTGTGAGGGAATGGTGACAGCAGTGCAAACTCTAACTCCACCAGAATTGCTTGACAAAATGAGTCACATTCTGAGCCAGGAATGCAAAGGTTTGCACATTTCTTTTTATCACTAACAGACTAGCAAGCAACAGAGGCAAGGGTCCTGTGATTACCAAAGGAGCCTTTGTCAGGTAACTCAAGAGGGCGGCCACTGGATGGAAAGAATGGAACTTCTCCTGCATTGCACAAGAAATGACACACATAAGTATGGAAAATTCACACCAGCCACTTCATGCTCTCTACATGTCAAAACCTCATCTCTTGCATCTAGAAATACCCTTCAGTTTGCCTACATCATATTATCCCATATGACCACATGGTCAAAAACATTGCATACCTCGCCATCTGCCTTGAACTGAATGCGGGTACATAACTCAGCAAGCAGCACCAGATCCAGGATGAGGGGTGCTGCCAGCAATGAGTCCTCACATGTGTTGTGCATTGATATGGTGTTTCTTCCTCCCATGAATATCTCTGAAGTGTATTCATCCATGGCTCTCTTACTGTCACCTACATATGGTACATACTGCAAATTCCACAGAATCCTTCTCAGTAGTAGACATTACTCCTGAATCTGAAAACAGCTGGAGCACAAAGCAGTCAATAATGTGCACATTACAGAACAAATTATCAGAATTAGCTAAGAGCAATGCCTTCAACAAATTGAGAGAAGAAAGCCTACCTTGATAACAATGACATGATCTGGATGTTCACCAGGGCTGTATAGAATAGAGTTGCTGGACACCATGTCATCCACAACATTGCTCTTGGAAATTTCCTTTGACCTAAATGTCTGTGGTGCTGATAAATTCATCCCATCATTGTTTCCTAAGTGGTTGTAACTCACAATTGAGGTTGGCTGCATAAATCACAAAACCTTGCACTATGAGCAGTAGTAGTTCACATGAAACATGTGATGTTTGGTGATTGACTATACTACTGGGATAATGACAAAGTGTGCTTTGCCAGGCACTACCTAACTACCTTAACTCAAGCCTAATGACATTGTTACAAGTCCTGAGAGAAAAGGTCTGCAGGTGACACACCTTGATACCTGCTCCAACTAGGAAGTCTACCAGCACAGACTTCATCTTAGTTTGCCCACTCTTGAAATCATCCCCACCAATCAGGCAGTTCTTTTCTATGGCATATTCAATCACACCTGCCATATCCAGTCAAAGCACCACATCTCCATCCATCAATTCACTTGCTACCCCACCACTATTTGTTGTTCAAAGAGGAGAAATCATTCACCTCCATTAGTATGCACATACCAGGAACAAAAGTATTCTGAGGGCTGCCATTGATGAATGGCACACCCTCATGGATGCATGCCAAAGCAAAGAGAGTTGAAGGTGAAATCTCTGGCTCGCCATTTTCCAATGAATCAAACAGGTTCTCCTTGGTATCATTCAACCCGGTAATGACATCACTATATCGTTCAGTATTGGCAGTCCATAGGACAACAACCTTGTCAACTTTGGTCTCAGCCTTGAAAGTTCTGCACAAGAAGTACACATTTGTCTCAGATCTGACAGTAGTCTCCAGGTGACAGACAGCAGCAGCTCATTCAACTGAGCACTCTGAAAAGCAATAGGATTACATGTCACTTACCTGATGTCTTGAATGACCTTTTCCATTTGCTCCTTCTTTGAGCCTTTGATGATGTTATTTGCCCGAGAGCCTTGGTTAGCAGCAATGAAGTCTGGATCAAAAATTCCTGGAAGAGGGACCATATCCTGCATCAGTGGTCGCAGCTGCTTTTGCAGATCAATGTCAAGTACTCTTGCTCTCTCCATTGCATCAGCCAGATTCATGTCCGAAATGTCCCAGCCCCCGATCACAATGTCATTTGGGTCCACCTTCACAAGTTGCACAAACAAATCTACAATTCAGAAATTTTTCCTTCACCAAAACAACGGCTGTCATCTTTGTAGAAAACACAGTGCTCATATGTAAAAGACAGAACATTGAAGGTTGGAAATACCATGGGTAGGAGACTCTTGAACGGGACATAGATCTCCTCTCCACTGAAGGAGCCAATGCGACAAGTAGATGCCTGTGTCAAGGAACCAAAGTAGTTTGCATGTTGCACTCCGTCCTTTGTGACCCATGAGATTCCCCTGATTACAGAAGAAGCACACACCAGCATTATTGATGTACTAATCAGATGCCATGTTGCTCACAGTGATGAACATCAACCAAAAAAAAAAACAGTGGAGGGAGTAAAGGGATATAGCAAACAAGAAAGCTTACTCTCTGTTAGCAATAATGCCTGCAGTGAGAGTAGAGCCATTATTACCACCCCATCCCACAAGCATCACCCTGCAGACACACAAAAACACCATCTGAATTCAGTACCTGTCATAACAACCACTACAGGAAAAATTAATCCTAAGGAACCTCAGACATCCTTCTGTTGTCAACACTCCTCCCCAAACCTGAATTTGAGGAGTTGCCCCTAGAGGAAGAAGAAGAAGAATTATGACATCCTCATCAAGAACCATTGGCCATGGCTACCAAAAGTTTCGCAACAAATCTGAAGCCCTGGAGCTCAGTGTAGGCTAAGTCAGACTAACTCCAAGAGCTCTTTCAACACATGCTGAGATATAATGGACAAGTAGGAAGGGGAGTTTCACGAGAGATAAGTGGAAAGTCCCCAAAAGTAAATGCTTTTACTTTAGGATGTTGATTTGAACTTCAAAGTCTCAATCTTCAGCAATTCCGCAAAGTGGAAGAACCGTAGGCTATATATGACTTGTATGGAAAAAAATAATCAGGATTGGAGTGCACATTTTCATCTTCTTGAAATTTTTTGGACTTCATGAGCTTGGTTCTTGTTTTCATGCGAGCGAACTTTCATGCAAAGTGCACATGAGAGCAGCTTCTTCTTCTTATACAATAGAAGAGCACAAAGTGGTCGACGTAGAGAACACAGCATCAGAAACACAAGACGTCCATGAAGCGGATGCAAAGAACAATCTTATGAACCATACAGGCTTACGACACACTTCAACGACAGTCTAATTACATATGGAAACTAAGCTCGAAAATTGTAAGCAAGCAAGCAAGCCTCTCAGCGTTTTTCTAACACACTTTCCTCTTGCATTCTGTCCAAATCCTAATCCCACGGGAAAAAAAAACTCACTGGTGACAGAGGAAGAAGATCCGTACCCGAGTTTTGGCAGCGCGCGCTTGGTGGAGAACTGGTAAGTCACAGACTTAGGCCGCGCAATCCACTCGTACTTGCCTTCCTTCGTCACCTCATGCACCATGTCGGTCGTCTTGTACTCATACTTGGACTCTATCGTCTCCTCCGTGTACGTCACAAAGGGACTGTCCACGCGGAAAGTGTCGACCAACATCTCTCTTCTCTCTTCTTGTTCTTGTTCTTCTTCCTCACAATTTCTCACCTGTTTCTTCACCAATTCTCCTCGCACCACTTCCAAATCTTGCCCCTCCTATTTCTCTGCTACAAACCAGCACTCCACAGTTCTCTGCAGGACTGATTCTGGTACCACAAGAGAGGATTAGAGAGAGGGACCGCCCGAGAGATTTGCGAAGAGAAGGAACGTGTGCGAGGCAGAGTGGAAAAAACGTGACAGCGGCGAAGTCTATATAGGGGTGTAGGGGAGAGGGCGGGGGGGTGGGGGCGGAAGAGAGGTAGATTCCACGCGGGAACTGTTGACTGAAAGGCACGTGGGACACCAGCAACTCCCTGGAATCCCGCCGAGAGACGCGGAACGTACGAGTCTAGACCGCTAGTAGACCATTACGTGTTTTCCGTTTCGGAATTGTCATGGACCCCACCCCTTTTGTTCCTGCCCCGTTCCTAACTAATAACTGTTTTCCACCACAACTTTTTCCCCGGAATATGCGACGAGGCAATTCCAGACGGGGCGATGGGTCGGATTACGCGGGAATGTGTGTCAGCAGCTTGATGTCAGCACTTTTCCCGTACGGTAAAATGGTAGAAAAGTAAACGCAAATAGTGTCTCAGGCTACCGACGATCGTGGGCGATTTCTGGCTAAACTAATGACTCGAATCAACACCAATGAAACTTTTGGATTATTGATATTAAGTAGTAATGGCTATTGGGCTACGCCGCAAATTTGCGTCTGGAACCCATCTGGCCATGGTTACTTTTTTCTTACCAAAGCCTTTTTTTTCATTGCTGTTCACACTAGAGATGGGAAATTAGTTTCTTCATCCAAGTTTCCCATTGGATTGATGATTTCTGGAAATTCTACACGAATGAATTCGTGGTGGTTTTGTGTGGGGTAAAGCCACAGGGAGTCCAAAGGCCAAGGGCCGGTTATTTTGGGAATGCCCCTGCCCAACGGCATTCCCTGGTGTAGGAACCGTCACAGTAAAATTAATTAATTTCTTTTCAATGGTGATACCCGGAGGGTACCATCCGGGTATCACAATTTAAACCGACAAAAAGCATACATGTTCAATACCCTTTTGGTACCCACAGGGTATCAAAATTAAAAAGTATACAAATTTAAACCGGAATGTGCCTCCTCTCAGCAGAGGAGTTATTAACGCTTTGTAACTTTAACATAAGCCTAAACATATTGAAAGGTACGTTCACACTTGGTGTTAGGGACTAATTTAGTGTTGAGTACCTTAACACAATACTAGTCATTTAAGATTTCAACATACTTATCATGAAGATTTGATGTTAAATTAGCATTCACTTAACATTAAGCTATCGACCATTTAACATTGGGTGCCACCTAGGATGCCATCTAGATTTTTCATTCAACATTGATTTAACATCAAGTGTGAATGCACCATATAATAGATCATGAGGCGATAGGAGCTAGACTCAACTTACGCCCACAAGAGGCCTCTTACGCATACTTAGTGGGTGTATTTTGCGATGTAGCCCAATAGCCATTAACCTAGTCCTCTTTGGCCATGCATGTTAGATCATTCATTGTAAGATAGATGTAAGTGGGACCGGGGAGCCCTTTTTACATGGCAAAAAAGAGCCCTTATATAAGTGACACTAGATTTGGCAGATGTCCTGCAAGCAGGTCAAGAGGGGGGACCTGGGGTGCCTTTCTTGGCTCCACGTGACCCTTAGGGGAAGCCACCAGACAGGGGCACAAGAAAGGACACCCTGTGGGGTCCTTCTACATGGGGCATTATTGGTAAAGGGCTGGCAAGAGTTTCACCTACACACCACTGGGTTTGAACTTAGGACCTTTTGTGGTCCCAGAAGGGGCTATACCCATGAGCCATCACCCCTAGGGTTATAGGGATCATTGTATATTCTGATGGCAAAACTTGGTCAGCCATGCCAATCCAGATTAGCCATGCCCAAAAACACCACCTGTCTGTACAAGAGAATGGCCATTGAATGACAGATTTTGCCTGGCCTAGTATGGCAAGTTGCCCCCTCTAGGGTGCTCCTCTCATATTGAACAGCCAAGGTTTTGGCACATTACTTGTGCTCTTTGTTTGCCCTTTGCAATTGTGAAGCTTCTACAAAGGTGAGCTTTGCCTAACATCTTTCTATCAAGGTACTTTGTTGGCCTTGCCTACCAAGGCAAGGATATTGTGTTTAGATTCATTTTAGAATCTATAGTAGCTTAAGGGATTTTGGCCCCTAGGTAATAAAAATAGGTCTATTATTATATGAGGATTTTTGAAAGATGATATTTTGGCTTGTGTTGAAACTTGAGATTAGTTATAGAGTTATAATATCTTGAAGGATTTTAGTTTCTTTCAGAGGGTTTTTTGAAGATTATATTTTGGCATGGTGAAATATTTGAGTTTCCATAATTCTTCTTTTGCCTTAAGATACTTTTTAATGTAAATGGCAAGGTCACATTGTGACACACCCCTTGTTTCTCATGTTGAGATCTCTCAAACCATGGTGCCTCTTGCCGTGGTATTGGTACCCTTGGAAACTCATTGATGAGTACTAGGGCTGCACCAGGTTGGGTTGATAATTTTTGAAGCCATGGTGGAAAAGTTATTGAATATTGAACAAAATTTTCATTGAAAATTCATTTAAATCAAAACTAAAAATTATAGGGGAATTTTCTCACAATTCCAGGCCCATCCTCAAGTCACACTTGGGCCATTGGCACAAGCCACACTAAACAACATTAAGTTTGGAGTTTTTGGGTGTAGTTTGTTACATAGCCTTTGATAGCTTTAAATGGGAAGTTCATAAGTTCACACTAGTGTTTGTTTTCCAATTTTGTGATGTAGCCAAGGTGGCAATTAATCCATAAGCCAATTTAGCCAGATTTGGCTATCTAAAATAAGAAAAGAAAAGAAAATCCTTACAGATTTTTGGCTACCTACTGGCTTGAATCATGTATAGATAGATCTGGCTTTTAAAAAATTATTAATTTGAATTCTAAAATTCATTGAATTTGTGATATAAAAATTTCCAAAATGTTACAATAGTTCCAAATTTTAATTGCATAAAAAACAAAAAAAGGGCTGGTTCACACAACTATTTTCAGCCAAACCCAACAAAACAATATGCATGCTTGACTAGATGTTTTCAGCCTCTTATTGACTACCCAAAAGACCTTATCTCCTCATGACACATTAGTCAAACTATACCATATTTGGGTTAGGCTATACCACAACTCATAAGGAATTTCCATTCCCCCTTCCCAAAGCACAATAGAGAAACCAAGTGTTGAAACCTTATCTTGTTTCAAAGCCATATCATTTTGTGTGTCTCCCAAAATGTATACTATTTTCTTCTATTGAAGCTTTATTGGCCTTGCCTTGTAAGGCAAGGATATTGTGTTGAGAATCATTATGGAGTATAGTAGCTTCAAGGTATTTTGCCCCCTAGAAAAACTAGGTGAGATGATTCATCCTAATAATTTGGTTGTTACAAATTCACATTCATCTTTTGACAATTTGTTTTCTCTGCCACCTCCTCAAATGTGCACCCAGCTCCAAGTGACTTTGTCACCAATCCATAATCCACAATATTAAATATTAATTTATTTATTTTTCAAAAATAGTTATGGCACCCATCATATGCAAAAATTCATGTAATTCTTTCAAAATGTGATAATGTGATTGAAAACACTCAAATACACATGTCATGACTAGTTTTTTTTTTTTTTTTTTTTTTCCTTTTTTGGTTTGAAATTTTGCACAAATGTGAAAAATAAATATGAAAAGGGAATATTTGATCACTGTTTTTTTGAGAAAAAAGGCATTGGATTTGCAAAAATTTGAAAATCATGTTGGAACATTTCCCTATTGGTTTTGGTTTGGTAAAAAGAATTTAAATGTTTATATAGGTTCCTAGCCATCATTTAATGTGAGATCCCTTTTAGCTTTCTCATAACCAAAGTGATGTTAAAAAATGAAAAGAAAATCATGACAATTTTTTTTTTACAACAACATAATAAAGTACATTAAAATAATTATTTTAAAAAAAAGTTCCCCTAGCTATGACCAATTTATCATACAATATGAATTGTTCAAATTAAATTAATGGTAGGGCCATTGTGTATAACACAACTTGTTTCTTTAAAGCAAAGCAAGGCAAGAAGAAGATCATGTGTTTCAACCAGTGTTGGTAGGTTCTTGGGTTGGAGTGTCACCCTCTAGATAAAGATCATCCAAGAAAAACAATCTATAATTTTATTTCATCATGAAATGTAATTTTATTCACAATTTTATTTTATTCATTGAAAATCATCCATATGCATAAAATATCATTTATGAATTTTCATGGATGAAAGTTCATCCCTTGCTTATGGACATCCTAGGGACATCATAGCTTTTCAACAATGAGGCATATGTCTTTTATATACTCCTTGGAATAGAGAATAGGTGTTGTGCGAAGGGGGCTTAGCACATGCAGCTCAAGTTTGGCGATTTGGATTCACATTTGGCTTCAACACTTCATGGATAAACTTTATTTCATTTTGAAGTTTCATGGATGGACTTCCATCCCATTAAAGGGCTCATTCCCATTTGGGGTTCTGAAAAAAGGAATAAGGATTTCAAGATTTTGTTAGGGCTATTTCTTTTAAACAACATTTACATGGAACAAATTTATGTGAAAAAGTTAGAATCCAAATTAAGATAATTCACGTGATGGTGGTGTTTTTTCTCATGCCTACATATTTGTGCATTAATATTTTCACTTACAAACATAAACACAAAAAATGCCAAAACAAGCTTCCATGGACAATGAAAGAGCTAGAAAAATTGAGCCTAATGAACATTAAAGAAACTGGTTAAATGATTTAAAAAAGAGTCATTTAGAATCTTTTAATTCAAAATTTCCAGCCTTTGAAATTTTGATATGATTTTTCAGAATATCAAGCTCCCCCAATGAATATGTATTTGCATAAATAGAAACATGTTTTCTTATATAAAATTTGAAATCAATTGCATGATTTTATAAATTTTATTTTGATTCTTTTAAAAAATAAATTAAGATAATTAATATAGTTAGTTTAAAAGACTCAAAAACCATAATTACATAATATACAAGTGATTTTTAAAAAAATAATTAAGACAATTTCTTTTTTCTATTGGCATATAACAACCCATTAAAATTGTAATGATTTAATATTTTGAAAAAAAATCAAAGTTGGACTTTGAAGTCTTGTGAAAATTTTGGAAACCCAATCATGAGTGACCACTAAAATGGCTTCAAATCCAAATTGTACAAAATTGAATTTAAAAAATATATGAAATTTGAAGTCAAAGTCTTTGAATTTGCTCTCAATATATTCAAAAAATAATTTAGTGGGTAGTTTGAATTTTGAAAGGATTCCTTTCAAGCTTCAAATACCCATCTAGTTTTTTTTTTAAACGAAGAGAGAACAAAGGGAAAAGGGGAAGGGGGGAGCCTTAAGCAGCTTGTGGAAAAGAAAACAAGGACATATTGATTTAACTAGGGGAATTTTTGGGCAAACCTAAAAAAAATTCAAGCCTTGGATAGCCTAGAAATTTAAAAAAATGTGAGCAACTTGAAGATCATTTGGATAGTCCATAGGGTGAAGTGGACTAGCAGTTTGGATTACAATGTAAATTTATAACTTTTTAATTAATTGTGAACAAGATTTTTTACAATTTTTTGATATTAGTGATATGGAAAAAATTCCAATATTTAGTCAAATTGATCATATTTACATTAGAAAACACATTTTTCCAAAACATTCACAATTGTTTTATCAAAAATTTGACAAAATTTATTGAAAAAAATTTGTTGATTGTCAAGTCATATGAAGATTTCTAAAAACCAAATGTACTTTCCATACCACCATGATCATGGTTTCCTTTTTTAAACTTATGAAGTAACCTCATTGGCAAGGATCCCCAAAAAAATATGGCAGTAAATGGTGAATGGTTTCAATGGACTATATTGTTAGGCACACAATTAACCACCCCTAGCACCTTGCTATGAACCTCACCCCTTTTCCCCTTGAAGGACATCCAAGGGGTGACACAATCAAGCAATATGCTTTTATATCTCTTTGTAAGTATCTTACTCTATTCTACTTTTGTCTGAACCAAAATCATTTTCCTTCCTATTTATTGTTTTGCCCCTTTTTATTCATATTATGACTACTCGAAACCCTAATATAGGGAATTACGACCAGATACACAACCACACACACACATACTAGTGGGAGCAAGACTTTCTCAAACTCAAGCTTCAATTTTCCAAAGAAAAGAGAATTATAGTAGAAGTTTTAGTCCCTCGCTGGGTTTCTTATCTTGAAGCCAAACTCCTATTCATAACTTGTTAAACATCTTTTGTCTAGAAGTAACACTACTTCCTTTTCTCCTTTCCTTCTCTAATTACTTCATTTCCTATTCTCAACCACACTATTCTTCACTGCCTACTCCAACTCCTCCTTGGGATCCATTCTCTTTTCCCACCTACTTTACTGACTCTAGCTTCAAAAAGGCAAACCTTCTCTCTCCTATAGATCAACCAAGTTCCTATTCACACATAACAAAATACCTTCCTTTTAACAGCAATTCTACTTCCTCTCATTGCTTTCCAAGTAATTCTTCCCTTTTCCACTTTAGTCCCACTAACAATCACTACCTATTCAAGTTCTTCCTAATTGTTGTTTTTCCTTCCTACTTTTCGTGTTCACATAAAATGGTAGACCTCTAGTTCTTCTCCTCTGGTTTCACACCCCCCGCTTTCAACTCCTTTTCCATTTCTACCCTTCCTCACATGCACCAAGCAATTGTCTTATGTACCTTCATTTTCCCCCACCTTTGAGTGGAACAACATTTGAAGTCCTCCTTTGAACAACACCATCACCAACAAGCAATGCCTCCACCTTTGTCTCCACTACTTTGTTTGGTGGGGTGTACCTTGGAAACTCACCTTCCCATGATGTAGCACGCCCCCTCCCTCCTTACCATTTTGCCTCTTCATGATGTGTCCAACCATGTACCAACCTAGAACTTTTAGCTTCATCATCATCCTTACATCCCTTCATTCCTTCACACACTATTCATCACATTTGGAGGTGGAAGAGTGGTCAATAATGTTTTTTTCCACCCCCTTTCAATAATAGAAAGAAAGCATGGTTGTTGTTTTGACTTAGCCTTAATTTTTGGTGCTTTCCTAAAAACCACCTCCACCATTGTCATACTCCTACCTGGTAAACTTATTTAGTCTAATGAAAACAAGATAAGCCTATTTTAACTTAATCCAACTAACCTACTTCCGCATTATCCTATCTATGCCACCTTCTTATTTGAACCACCTTCCCCTCGGTAATCCATCCGAGACAGGATCCAACCCCCTTGTCCTATCCCATGAACCTAGGGTTACCCCATAATTCTATTAATTGACTACTTAATCTTAACCAAAATTGGGTTAGGCTAATTGGGGCCCAACATATACCAAAGTACCTTGGCCACTTCAACACATGTTTGTGGAATAATTAATTAATTTTGAGGATTCCATTTCAACAAATGACATATTCCCAAATATTTCATTATAATTTTTATTTCCTTTTAGAAAAAAAATTCAGTTTTCTTTTTTTTTGAGATTTTGAACATTTTTTTATAATAATATAATTTGTGTTGAGTTGGCCTAGGAATTAAGTATACATTCTCTAGAATTCATACCATAGTTGGTGCCCTAGATCCTAGGTCTAAATTTGGCAATTTCAAAAAATCTTGAAGAAAAAATGGTGAAACAAAATACCTTAAAAACATCATTATTCCAATTTTTCTTTGATGTTTTCAAAATAATTCACCCAATTGTGAAAATTTATCACCAAAAAAAGATATTGATCATAATTCTTGCAAAAATGGATATTTAGTTTCTAATAATAACATTTTGTTTGGATGCATGAATAGTATTTTTGGTGAATAAAAATGGCCAAAATAAATTTAACATTCAAAAATCACGTGCTCATAACAAAGATTAAATGGAATATAACAAGGACCAAATGAAAAATTTCTAAATCTTTAAAGCAAATGATCAAGTATTCATCCATCTTGTGTTTAACTTCTGAATATGACATCAAAATATACATATTCACAACTTATTGAAACTATGGACTTTGATGGTTTGATAAATAATATCTAATGTGACCTAATTTTGAATCAAACCCACAATCACCTAGAAGATGAACATAAATCCAAATTGACTAGGCTTTCAATGGTGTCTACTACATAGGTATAGTTACATCTAGTGCAACCTATAAGCTTCATTATATCCAACATTAATATTATGCTAGCATATTTCATGTCCTTTTCTTTGTTTTGTGCTTGGTTTGTATCACTGCAACAACATGGGGTTATTTTGCAATCCAAATATCATCGCAAACAACAAAGAAAGATGTTTCCGAAATCCCGCTATTACGAACCATAATTCTTCGCAAACTCTTAAGCTTTTGCGATACCATAACATTTGCACCCGTACAATCGCAAGTCCTTCGCAACTTCCGAACTTGATACAATCGCAAAACTTTTCCGATTATAACTGTTTCTATCCATTGTTTGCGATTAACATTACATCGGAAACTATTTGCAGCAAACCCATCACCGCAACGACTTGGCGAACCGACTCAAAAGTCTATCGGTTTCCGATATAAGATCTAACGCAAACATTTTGGGATTTTCAAAATGCCGCTAAAAGTTTGCGATTAACATTACATCGGAAACTATTTGTAGCAAACCCATCACCGCAATGACTTAGCGAACTGACTCAAAAGTCTATCGGTTTTCGATATAAGATCTAACGCAAACATTTTGGGATTTTCAAAATGCCGTTAAAAGTTTGCGATTAACATTACATCGGAAACTATTTGCAACAAACCCATCACCGCAACGACTTAGCGAATCGACTCAAAAGTCTATCGGTTTTCGATATAAGATCTAACGCAAACATTTTGGGATTTTCAAAATGCCGTTAAAAGTTTGCGATTAACATTACATCGGAAACTATTTGCAACAAACCCATCACCGCAACGACTTAGCGAATCGACTCAAAAGTCTATCGGTTTTCGATATAAGATCTAACGCAAACATTTTGGGATTTTCAAAATGCCGTTAAAAGTTTGCGATTAACATTACATCGGAAACTATTTGCAACAAACCCATCACCGCAACGACTTAGCGAATCGACTCAAAAGTCTATCGATTTCCGATATAAGATCTAACACAAACGTTTTGGGGATTCTCAAAATGCCGTTAAAAGTTTGCGAAATCTATGATTTCGCAAACTTGTTCTGGAATGATTTTACCCGTAAGAGTGTAACGATGTCTGTGACATGGTATATTTTGTCTTTTGGCTTTTGTAGTGTTGCGGAGAATTATGACTCGCAAATGTTTTTGAGATCCACTGTGTATGGCAAGAGCATGGCACTGTATTCTTATTTTGGAATCAGGGTTTACATTCATTTGGAGTCACTTTGGGCCGCAAAAAATAAAATCTATATCAAAATTTCAAAATTTACAATGTAAAAGGGTTTGCAACCCTTGGGTATCTAACACACTAGCTGTCTATCTAAACTTCCTTCCC
>Ga0209611_10006411_pt1 | contig 19279 bp, 13 predicted proteins | sample S1TSphgellanicum_3_FD_187693 | JGI IMG/M metagenome (GOLD analysis project Ga0209611, IMG submission 187693) | Host-associated microbial communities from peat moss isolated from Minnesota, USA - S1T2_Fc - Sphagnum magellanicum MG (SPAdes) (version 2) | ecosystem: Host-associated > Plants > Peat... | reverse complement strand
ATAATTTTTTTGGGTAATTTAAAACCAAAACATGTTACTCTTAGTTTGTTTGAAGCCATTGAAACTATAGGACAAGCATTGGCTAAAAATCTTATTGAACTTTTAGTTGCATATGGTTTGAAAAATAAGATCATAACATATGTGAAGGATGAAGGTTCTAATTTAAATACATTGACCAATGCTTTGAAGTTTGTTGTTAAATGTGAAACTTTAGGTTTGTAAAAAAGCTTTTAGGGAACCTATTTTGGTCATGTTTTTTCCAAAGTGTGCCAATATGCCACAACTAACGTCAAAGTTTGTAAAAACTTGAAATATGTGTTTGTTAAATTTGCCTAGGCAGATTTGTAGAAATGCATTACTTGGCTAAAGAAATATGGTAAAGGTCGTCAAGAATGGAACAAAACTTGCATTGAAACTAGTTTGAGACCCAAGAAACTAAACACTATAATGAAAACAAGGTTGTTTATTTTTCATACATTTAATTTTTTGCTCCATTTTTGCAAGTCTATTGTTTTTAATTTATTTTAATTATAAATTTTTTTTGTTGATCCTTGATCTACTTCTGCAAGTTTACAAGTAAAATCATCCTATTTCAAGAGGCATTATAATTCAGGGCAATAATTATCTTATGTTATAGTCAACAAACTACAATGAGGGTTACTTGTCATGTCCCTCCAGCTTTAACTTAACACATATCTCAAATAATTGTGATGTTTTGTCTTTAGTTATAAGTGTTTGTGTGTTGAATTAATTTTGTGGGCATTGGTTACTTTCTGATGCTTTGAATGTAACAATCACTATGAGCCTACAACTTGAAGAAAAAATATGGAATTTCATTTAACTTGTAGGATTTTATTAATGATGATTATGTTGTAGCCTAAGAATTATCATTGCCTACATCTAACATTAGAAGAGAAATATGTGGCATTTTAAATGGTTTTCTTTCATTATTTAAGAAGTATGAAGGAAATAAAACACATAACATGTTGTCCATGATGTTAGACTTTAGATTTAAAAGTATTTGGTTTCATCTCTTATTGGTTGAAAGCAAGTTGTTTCCATTGTCGAAGAATATGACCAATGATCCCTGTTTTTTATGCTTTTGAGATGCTACCACATCCTCCACCCTATGGCAAAATTTGGACCTCTAGCAAATATGCAAACTAATGAAAAAAATAGTTTAGACATTTTTGAAATGTCTACTAGAACCAATGAGATAACAAAGGAGGTGGTGAACAAGGAGTTGTTAATGTTTAAAAGGTTTCAAGTAGATGTCAAGGACATTAAATGTCCTTTAGAGTGGTGGGCGAAACATGAGTCTTTATTTCCAACTGTGGCATTTCTTGCTCATTAGATTTTTGGCATTATTGGTTTTCAAATAGAAACTAAAGGAATTTTTTCATTAGCTAAAATTCTTACAAATTTGAAGAGATGTCACTTACAATTAAATAATTTAAATAAGATTATTTTTGTTAGTAAAATTTGGCCTAGTGATCCTAGGGTGGGTTATAGTTCACCTTCTAATTTGATAGAGTTATTAAGGTTTATCTTGCCTCAGAGGAAAAAAATAGAACAATATGAAGGTGAATTTGAACGAAATGAACTTTTGGACTTGTAATTTGTAAAATATTTTTGAAAAAAAAAATTTACCTTGTTATCCAGAATGTTAGGTTATCTGATGAATATTAATGGTGACAGATATCTTATCATATTGAAATTTGGCATTGTATTTTTTAATGATATCCTTAAAAGATATTACAATTGATTTTTAAATAAAAATAATAATAACCAGAACAAGCGGATAACCAAAATTAGCGACTATTAAAAAATATATATATCCGCCCAACATTGGTCATAATGTGGATATTACACTTTGCCCCCACATATAGTGTGCATTCATAAATTGTTATGTAGGTATTACATTTCCATCTACCATATATAGTGTGGATTAGGGCCGTAATGTGGGCAGTGCATTTTGCCTTCACATAAAGTGTGCATCTTTAAATTGTCATGTAGGTATTACATTTAAAGCTCCCTTGTATAATGTGGATTAGGATCATATAATGTGGGTATTACATTTTGCCCCCACATATAATGTGCATCATTAAATTATCATGCATGTATTGCATTTAGTGCTCCCACATATAGTATGGATTAATGTCAAAATGTGGGTATTGCATTTTCCTCTTCTATAAATAGTGTAATTTATTGATTATCATGTGGGTATTACATTTAAATTATCCATAGATAATATGGATTTTAAATAGATTTATGAGTATTGTAATTTAAATTTATAATTATGACCATAGACCATATCATATGTTTTCCATACTTAACATTTAAGGTATTATGTGTATGATTGTATAGGGTTTAAATGAAGGATACAAATCAACTACTTAGAACATGTATATTTGCATTAGTATTGGATATGAAAATTAACATGTAATTCAACATATTGCAGATATAACTTGTTTTGGACATTAACATCAATTTATCATCTTTTATTGTATAATAAGCTCAAGGCATAAATTCAAACATGGGCTGTGCTTCAAAATCTCAATTTATTGAAATTCAAAACCCAAGGAGGTCATCCTTTAACAATATGGACTTGGTGTGGAAAAAGGATGTTCAACATAAAAATACACATATAATCAAAATTGAGTGTGCATACATCCCACATGCATGAATTTTGGAATTTTTAAATAGTGAACGAAGCCATGATGACTCCCCAATGGACTGGAACATTTATAAGTGATATCCCCACAAGAAAATGTAAAAATGCCAAGAATCCACAACCACCTTGGCCATATTTGGTATGATGTTTTATCATCCACTTTTGTTATATGAAACTTGTTTTTTAATTTCATATTGTACCAAATCTTAAGTCCTAAATTGATTACACATTTTGTAAGTATGCATGTGGGTATGGATCGGAAAAAATCATCCCAAACCACCATCAATCCATTAAATGGGGTTGTTAGCCCAATTCTTGATAAGGCAATTGTACACACAACCCGAGGTGGCAAAAATAATCTTCTACCATCAACCACATACACAAGCTAATGGTGAGCCTATGCATGGTAGACATGACCTTGATTCCATTGCATAACCATCTTTTTTGCCCCACGAATGTCACAAGCCCTCAAGGACCACGATTAGACTCAATAGGGTTTAGGCTACATCATCAAATAAATATATGACAAACATAAGGCAATATGGTGGGCTAGAATTGATGTAGGAAAGGGAATGACAAGGGATGATTTCATTAAGCAACAAAACATTGTTTACTTGGATTGTAAACATAGAAGAAAGAATTGGTGTTTACACAAAAATTTGGTCATTTCACTTCACGCATAGGCATTTAATCATCTAGATGATGTGTTTTATTTTCAAGATGCAAGTGAGGATAATGCCATTCATGTCCCATTCACAACAGGGATACAAACCTCAGATCTCAATTGCAAACCATAGTTTCATTAAGTGATAATGGGGCAATCTCAATGGATGCCACATTCGGCACCAATGACATGAAATTTCACTTGTTCACATTGATGGTGTTTGATGCACATCGCATCAGAATGATGGTTGCATGGATCATTACAAGCCACCAAACATGCAATGATTTGGTGGAATGGCTAACTCCTTTGAAAACAAAACTTTTAAAGAAGAACTTTAAGTGGAAACCTTTATGTTTCATCGGTAATGATGCTCCACAAAAGTTACAAGCATAGTGGTGAATTTTATTCTCATTCTACATTTTTTTGAACTTTTATGTACATGCAACCATTTCAAAATTTCATCCCACATTCTCCATTGTAAATAATGTTATTATTTGAAATGATAATAAATTCATATTTTATGCATGGTTAGGATTGTGTGAAGCGAAGATCAAGTGCCCATTTACCTTCGCGTATGACATGGTGTAAGGCTTGGCACTTATGTGAATGATGAAAAAAATCAAAGACAATGGGTTGCAACATGTAATATTGGACAACCTTCACACCATCATATACATGCCCATTGAACCAAGTGGAAACATTAAGCCTTCGTGACTCATGGGAAAAACAAGATCATTGAAAGTTTCATCCAACATTTGTTTAATGATTCATGGACTCGATACTTTTGGATTTATTATTTATAAATCGATACATGAATTAACTCTCAATCCATTATAATTGTTTCACCATGTTGTGCATATCCCAAAATATTCACTCCTTGAATTAAGGTAGAAACACCAATGATGGACTTGGCAATCCCATGTGGGTATTTTGTACTTTATTGTAGATTTGTGGATGGTGAGGCTTCAACGAATGCCACATTCAAACTAGCACACACACACATCAATTGAATCTTACCATGGGGCATTGAAACATTGGTTCTCTTTGGAAAGAAAGGAGTTTCGAGGTCAATGGATTGATTCGTTAATGTGGAAACTCACAACAACAATTACAAGACATTACATGCAAACATCTAAAATGAAAAAACACAGGTTTATCAAAAATAAAGTTGTGGAACACATTGTGAAAGCGAGTGTTGAGAAGGCCACATTGATTCTTCACACCCATGTCACCCATGGGATAGATGATTTGAATGAAACCAGCCATGCATGGATGGTACGAAACTAACAACATTCGTATATGACATACAAGGTACCACTTCCTTTCATTAAATATGTTTGTTGCACATGTGAATGGGTGTTACATGGAAACTTATGTAAACATCAAGTTGCCATTTTTTTTACATTTATTGATTTCATTAAAAAAAATATCATTCAATATTATGGGACATGGTATGGATCTGATTATGGAGGTTTTGCCACCATGTTTTGGACCCTACCTATTTGCACATTTATGACAATGAATATAATGATGAAGAGGCCGATGAAGATCATTATGAAAACCATGGGTTGTTAATATGTGTGGGCTTTTGATATTGGATGATATTTCCCCCAATGTGGAAAAAAAGAAGGATCACAACCAACTTTCAAGTTCATCCACCCCCACGAAAAAAGCGCGTGCTCGAATGGGTGACGTAATGCAAAAAATCATCAATGGAGTCAAAGAAGGTGGGGTTCAACTCATTGACCACATCACATCTTTGTTGTGTGTTATTGCAATAGATGTACAAAGTATTTGCCTTTCCAAAGGGAATGAAGTCATGCATCTCGATATAGCATTTCATTGCGATGAACTTGGCAATTTAGTGCACCAGATGAAAGGCATAAACGATGTTAAAACATGGAAATATTCGTAAGAAGAGGGTTCATAAGTTTGAAAAAATAGTACAAATGTTTTTTGTATTTATCCCCCATTTTAATTTTCCATTACTAAAATGTGCATGATATTACAATTGTGTCAAAGAATATATTATTTATGTGTTAATGCATTGATTTTGTATTAGTGAACATATAAAGTTTGAAAGTTAAAGTTACATTGCTAAAGCTATATAACACATTTTCTAAAACTCCCAAACAAGAATATCTTACTAAAATGTCATATAAAGGTGGCTTTTGCATACTTGCATCATGTACAACTAATTTACCACCTTATAAAATTTGGGTATTGTAGGTTAATTGTATAATAATCACTAGGTCAATATGCAGGTAATGCTTACCTATTTTGTCTCTTGTGGCATTTAATTGGTTTTGCATGTAGGTATTGCAAGGTTTAAGTTATATCATAGTTAAAGGTTAACATGCACTAATGCAAGTATTGCATGTAATGTCATATCTTTTGTGGGTATTAATTATATATTAGTACGTTAGATGAAAATATTACAAATTCCCTATTCCTTCCAATGGGGGATTTGACCACTTAATACGAGTATTGTCCTAACTTTTTCATCAGAATGATGATTTGTTTTAATGGATGTACGTACTGTAACATGGGCTTATATTGCGGGTTTTAATTTAAATTTGACAAATGTATTCATGTTCATTATAAGACAATGCATTTATAGCTGAAGGTAGTGAATTACAAAATGTAAGATATGATTTAAGGTTGAAGATGTCAATATTGTTTTTTTAGCATTCCTAGAAAGTTGTGATTACAAATGGATTAACAATATGACATACCTATTCTTCTAATGCAGGTATTACTTTAATTTTGTCTTTTTTCCACAACATTGAGTATTTCAATAAACGTTTTATTTTGTCAAATTAAGAATCACCCGTGGTATAATAAAATTTAATAAATATTATTTTATACATATATATCCATGTTGTAATTAAATATGCAAACATAAATAAAATTTAAATCCAAAATGTAAGGTATTAGTTATTTACTAACATTAAATTCTAAATATTGCAAAAATTTATTATTAAAATGTCATAAATAATGTATATTGAAGTTATAAAGATTACTTTTGATTGATTAATTGTTCGTATAAAATGCAATTCAACATTATAATACAATTAGGACTTAGAAATAAGGATTTAAAATTTCTATTTTATGATGGTTTTGAATCAATTTCAAATGTAAACTTTATATTGTTATTTAATATATGAATAAAAAGCCAAAATATTTTCTATTTTCTTAAATTGTAATTTTATGTTTTAATACATTGAATCAATATCAATATAATGTAAATGTAAGGCTTGTTCAGAATGTTTTTGGGGAAAAAATTCAACATTTTGCAATATGGTCAAAATAACCATTTGGAAAATTTTCAAAGAAAAAAAAGATGGTTTAAGGTTTATTTTAAGAATTTTTGAACGTAAAGTTTATTAATAATATAATTTATGTTGTTAATATAATATTTTATTTTTTTTGACATCTAAATAACATTTATATATTATTATTTTATTTAATTGAATGTTAATTTAGTACAATTCAATAGTACTTTCAATTAGTGCAATAAAAAATAAAGAATGAATGTTATCTAAACCAAAACCTTTAGTATTTTTGCCAAATTTTTCATGTTCCACCACAAAAGTGGTGATGAACCATTAAAACCTTAAACCAAATCTAGGATTCCCATACCATGCTAGCCAACCACTAAATTTTATGAACTAAAGATGGAAATTTTTTAAATGTAAGTGTTTAATTAGAATAAAATGTGAATATTTTTTTGAACCATGTAACATGATATTATTTAGTTTTTGAATTATGGGCTTGCGATAATGTTATGAAATTTTAGACATGAATATATTCATTAATATGTTCTTTTTATAATATTTGACAATATATTTAAATGTCATAACTTATGATATAAATATGATATATTATCAAGCCTTTTAATTTTTTATTTATAATTATATTTTAAATAAATCCTATTACATGCAGGTATTGTATTTGGTGGAAATGATGCCCTTAAGTAATAGATGATGAAGGAGTGAATTTTTCAATACTTTAATAATCAAAGTTTATTAAATAAAGGGGAGCTTTTGGTGAAAGTACACAATGCATATTTATGTAGGTACTGCAAGAAGCTTGGAAACCTTAAATCTTTGGAGTTTAGAAAAAATGAGGCATGTCCATAGTCAAGATGAAAATATTATTAATTGGTTTAGGGATTTTTATTTATAAATATCATTTGGATATTTCTTATTACATTTGGTCCATTAAATGTAGGTATTGCATTTGGTGGACAAGATCCCCTTAAGTAATCCTTAGATGATGAGGGACTAAGTTTTTGCAATACTTGCATAATAAATACTTATTAATTAAAAAGGGGCTTTTGGTAAAGGTACACAATCTAAATTTATGTAAATATTATGATAAGTTTACTATGGCAAACTTGTAGTATTACATTACAATAATAAAGGTAAAATTACCTTAATGATCACCCTATCACTGATTATAAACAATGTAAGTATTGCAAATTAGGGTTTGGAAAAATTAGGACATGCCCAAAATCAACGTTTACACCTAAAGATGAAGGTATTGATAATTGGTTTTTTTTTTAAAAAATAGGTACCTTTTGGATATTTCCTATTGTTTTTTATACACTAGATGCATGTATTGTATTTGGTAGATAAGATGTACCTACATAACCTTAGATACTTACATGACCTTAGATGATGAGGGAACAATTTTTTGCATTATTAAATCAAGGGGGGTTACATAACATAAATTTACTTAGGCATTGCAATTTGGGGTTAGGACACGCATTTGGGATTTGACATAGGGTGATAGGGTACAATATTGCAAATTGAAAACTTTAACCCTCATCTAAAAACTAAATATTTTCATACAAAAAAAACCTTAAACTTAATATTCGTAAATTTTTTTTGTGCATAAACCATAATTATGTAGACATTATAACCTAATGAATGCATAGGTTTTAATTTGAAAAATTAAGAAAACCTATATAATGAACCCTAAAATGTTGAGTTGAAACTTTTTTATGCAACAAAAATTCCCTACATTGACCTTAAGTTAAATAAGCACAAAAAGAATTGGTTGTATAACTTTAATGGTGGAATTTAACAATTTTTTAAGAACTAAGTTAAAATCTAATTTTGGAATTATTTTTGCATAACCCTAAATTGTGTACAAACTATCAACATTGGATACATAATTGTAATAAAACTATGAAACAATTATATATAAGTACCAATAAAACTTGTGTTTTAGATTTAATTTTGGGGGGGACCCCAACCAGTGGGAAGGTTTTTTATCATTCATACCTTTGCCATGGAGTCACCTTCATTCTCCTTTCCTTTAATGAAAAAGAAAAGAAAAATAGGAAACTCCTTAGATATATGTGTGTATGTGAATACAAAAATTCACTTAAAAAATATTCCATGAAAATAATATAAATGTTAAAAAAAAGTTACTTTAAAACAATTAATGACAAAAAGGTGGGCTTAATTTCCTTAAACCCTAAACCCAATGTCCCCTTTATTTATTTGAAACATATATCAGGAAAAAGTTTAGATTATAGCAATGTGACGTGAACATGAATTGGTTGATATGTGGGTATTGCAATTTGAAATGTTTTATGGAAAACCCAACCATCAACAAGAGAAAATCAAAAGTTTGCAATATTTGCATAGACAAACTGGGTTTTGCATTAAGGGGACTTTCATGAAAGTGGGCAATGTAATTATATAAAAATATAAAATTACATTTTTTCCTTGATTGTGCAAGTATTTCATGATAAGGATAATGAAGGTATTGCTTAATGTTCTAGCATGGCCACAAAATGTGCTAACCCTATTAGATGATGAGGGTATTGCTCATATGGTTTATAGTAAATGTAACTCATTCATGGTGGATGGGGGTTTTGTGTGTAACATGGCATAAGATGCTCCCAAAATCTATAAATCCCAAAACTAAAGGTTAAAATTAAAACAAATGGATTGATACAAAATGTTGAAGTAACCACATTACAAAAAAAGATGGTGACAAAAATATATAAGTTAATCTATAATGCCTAGACCCAAAAATGGTGCATACATGCATTAAAGCTATATCTATAATTATTCTTCCAAGGAGGATGAATTAAAAGGAGTGCCCATATTGATGCGATACTTTGTTGTAGCTTCTACATTTTTGTTGCATGATGATAAGTAAATAGTTAACAATGTTTTAACACAAGTCGAATTGCATTTGCAACAAAAGCTTCCTTTGTTGTGCCTTGAAGCCTAACACAAAAAAACAAAAAAACAATTAAAATTCCAATGTTAAGTTGTAAACAATTTTTTTTTTAAAAAGTATAAGTATGGAAATATACCGCCCATGAATGATTTCGAAATCATGATACTTGGATATTGCATCCATTTCTTTGGTTTGGTTACATTTATTGGACTCCAATGTCCAATTTTAAACACCCCATGCAACTTTCAAAAACTTTGCATAAGCAACTATGCTTGCCCAAATTGTTTCAGCAAGGTTTGCATCTTTCTCAAGGTGTGCCCATGCACTTTTGGTAGATGTGGATTAAATTCTTGTGGAATTATTCCACACTTATTATAACAACAAATTTGCACTAAAATATGCACACATTCATAATTCATGCCTTGATCCCAATCACACCTACCTTTACATTTCATTAAAACACTAGATTCATGGTTATTTCATATAACTAGAAACTGTACTTCAAAATACAATGAAAAAATCCAAAAATAAAATTACAATTCATTTCCTTATATTTTTTATATTACAAAGTATTCACACAACAATATGAATATGAAAATCACTATAGATGTCTGTACTTCTCTTGTTTATTGAAAATTTCAATCAAAATATAGCAAAAAATTCCATATTTTGTTAAAATGAAATCAAACAGCAAGATTGAATCTATGGTATATCAAAAACAAAATCTGTAGTTTCTATTACAAAGTACTTACATTTACTTCCTTACTCCAAAACTATGTGTCTAATAATGAAAATCCTTTTCCCAGAACTCCAATTTTTGGGCAGTCCCCAAGTCACCATCAACATGATTCAAAATCAAACAAAAATTCAAAATTTAAACCTCCAATGTCTAATGATCAATCCTTATCTTTAATGTTTTGTTCATCCCAAACAATGTAATCAACCTACCCCTTTAACATTACCCCTTCTATACTTTGAATTCTATCCTCGAAACTAGGTTGTGAAATGATAGAAAATGAAATAAAAGTACTATGCAACCTTCTAGGTTTCTAATTGTTCAACTACAGTCTCTGTAATCTAAACTTGTATAGTAACCGATGGTTTTATACTTATTTCTGAATATGCAGTTTTAACCTCCTCCACTAGCTCAATTTGTGGTTTTATTTCCAAAGGCTACATCTTTGATTACTCTACCTCTATTGCTGGAATAATTTCCACTTGTTTTTGTTCTTGAATTATTTGTGGTTCTTTTTCTTCTTGGCCCCCTCTTTTGAGTTCCTATGGTTCCTTGGTATGCACTTCCTCCTCTTGAGCTGTCCCATTGAGCCCTACTTCAATCTCTTCATTTTAGTTCGAGTTTTTGTACTTATTGGACTTCCATAAACAAACTTTGGAAAATTTCTTTAATATATCTCCAACTTGTACTTGAGGCTCCTCTCATCAACTTTATGACGGGCCAAAATTCATCTCCAACTCCTTTACAAAGTATTCTTTTATAACTTCATATATTCCTTAGACTCTGTATCATAATCCTTCATTTTGTTTTTTGTCTTCATTAGATTGTAATACTACAACATATGTTCATAATCCTCTAACTTTTTCTTCACACGAGTTGGGTCTAGACTTTTCCTTTATTCATATACAGTTTCCAATTATGTTCGCAACTATTACAAATTCCTTTGATACCCTTTATTTGCCTCCACCAACTTGTCTTTTTCTGTCTTTGCTATCCTTCTTTTGAGTTTTTCAAAAATAAGCAAAGAAGCACTCTTCAGATTCATCAATTCTAGATCTATCAATGCATTCTCCTTTTCCTTTTTCTCCTTAGTTAATGTTTCCACATGACTACCCAAAGCCTCTTTTTGTTATTTGTAATGGAACAATGTCTTTGCCCGTTTCCTCTTTATAGCTTCCTAGGCTTTAGTTGTTTTCCTTAACTCCTTTAATTCTTTAACTTGTGTTTTCATCAGAGCTATTTTAGCCCTGAGCTCCACATTCTCATCCTTTAGTTTTTGTATGAACACTTTGATCTTTTGTTCATTCTCTGTCTTGTTTTTCTTCCAAATTTTTATGTTATGCTTGATTCATTCTTAAAGTCCTTCTCCTTGTCCAATTCCACCTACAATATTGCCTTATCCTTATTTTCTATGATTAATCTGTTTTTTAGACTATTCACCTCTAAATTCAAATTCCCCATATTTAGACTCACAATTGTCATGGTTTGAAATAATTTAGTTGTTTTATCAACATGCATTACTTTTGCAACTACCTTTTCCACATATTTTGGTGTATTTGTCTATGTCATAGGATTTTTGGATCCTTCTACAAAAGATCCTAGCTTTTGTACTAATATACTCCTTAGCCAAACGCAAATGGCTACCCCTCTGCAAATCCTAGTCTACTAACTAGTACATGTAATTATAGTGGTTTAAACACTGTTAAAGGAGTTTGTGTTTCCATTCTCTCCATTCGTAGTTTAGTAACTTGTAAACCTCCTTATGTTTGTTGTTGTTGGAATATATGTTATTGATGTTATTGTTGTTACAAATGTTATTGTAAATGTTGTAAATGTTGTGGACTTCAAGTGGTGTCCATCCACTCTTCATATATATATCCCCATCCATCTATAGATGCTCCTCAACCTTTGGAAACATTATATCATGCTCCTTTTTAACCTTTTGCCTGTGTTCCTTCATTTGTCTTTCTTGTGGAGATGACATTTGTGGTACCTTTGCATTTTCCCTACTTGCATGTACCAATATTGGCATTCTAGATGGTGCCACTCTCCCCCTCATCATATTCTATGATAGTGCTTTTGTGCTTTCCTGTTTTTTTCTTAACTCCTGATTCTGAGGCTCCACCTTCCTCAACTTTATTCTTCCTTTTGATAACACTTTGAGATTTTGTTGTAATCTTCTTTCTATTCTCCAATGTTATCTGCATCTCCTTTCTAGTTCTCTTGAACTTGGCCTGTGGTTTTTGTGGATTCTTTTTTTGGTGAACCAACATATATTTAAAAATCTTTGCCAATATCTAACTAACTAACAGGTGTCCTTTTTGTCCCCCTTATACTCCCTAACATATTTATACCATCGATCTAGCTTGCCACACAAACTATTGTATATAATTTGTGCCCAATCCACCTTCTGCCCCTTTTTTGTTCTCATCAATGTGATGGCATCCTTATTGCTAAAATATGTCATTTTTTCTCTCTAATAAATCATAGATATGATTGTAGGGTATTAAACAAAATATGGCATATGTCGCAACCCTAGCCTTGGCCTTGCAACCAAGGCAAAGGGCTTGCAAGGGTGTGAGCCAAGAGGAAGCCCAAGAGTCAAAGTAAGAAGAAGAAGCCCGGGAGTCACATCACAAACTCTCGGGAGTGTTAGAAAGTGTGAGGGAGTATGAGGGAATGAACCCTCACACTCCCAAGGCAACTCCCACTTTGGGAGATGGAGTCCCAGTGGACTCCCAAAATTTCATAGAGCGATTGCAGGGGTCAAAATCCAATGGCTTGTGGCGTTCTTTATATCATTGGAAAGCTCTTGGAACGTAAATGTCTAAAATGAGCTCGCTTGCTCATTTGGACATCTGAAACACAAGTTATGGCCAAAAGAAAGGTCGAGAGTCAAATTGCTAGTTTGACTACCGACCACAAAAAGTCAAGAATCGACCCGACTTACTTGGCTTTAGGGGGCGTGCCACATACCGTTGGAAAGCTTTCAACAAAAGCTACAACTTTGCTTTAAATCGCATTGCGATCCAAGGTTTGCTCGCAAAGTTATGGGGCTCCAAAGTTGCGGAAGTCCCATTTGGGGCGATTTCGGGACTCCCGGGAGAGAAAAGCCATTTGGATGTAACTTCCATGCCAACCACAGAGTATAGTATAAGGGGGAAGGTGGTGGCTTCCCCCAAGTTCGGGCCGTGGTGAGTCTTGTGTGTCCGTGTTGCCCGTGGCTTGTCCTAGCACCAAGGGTGCTCCAACTATGCACTAACCACTTTGTGTGGGTTGTGTGCACGCCCATGTGAGTGAGTGAAGCTTGTCAATTCTTCTTAGTCCCATCTCAGAGCTCCAACACACCCCTCTACCCTTCAAAGTGTTGTGAGCTAGGGAGTGTGCTCCGACTCCTCCCTCTTCCGCTATTTTTTCTACTTGGGCTCACATTTGAGTCCTTTAAGGAGTTGGGAGTGCGTCAGCAAACCCAAACTTTTTGCATTCCATTGATCTCTTGCAGAATTTATGGGTGTAATTTTACAATTATGTAATGCTTACAATGCTATTGTTTTACTAACTTGCCCTTTTGGGTCTTCTACATACCTTTTTGCATAAATTCCAAAGACATCTACAATCAGTTGTTTGTTAATCACATACACCTTATCCTTATAACCAAAATAGATATTTGTGCCCTTGATAACAAATGTGTTCAGAAATTCCAACATGATATCTAGCATCAGTGCTTCCTAGTTTATCAGAAATAGAATGACAAGCCCTGCCTTATCAGACCACTTTTCCTTTTCACTAATGTCCTTCCAATTCTCCATCCTTTCAACATGCTTATCATAGTTATGTTTATATATATCCACATAACTCAGTTGAGATATGGAATGCAAATATTTTTGTCCAAAAATGTTGTTCTGTCCATGATGGTTGCATGTCTTCTTGCCTATGTAATGCTCACTTGGCGCACTCATATCTCCATTGCATTTGGTTGCACTTCTAGTGACATCTGCACTTTTGTTGATGGTTGCATTCATGCCTCAAATATGTCTTCCTCCTTTATGTCCTTTTACATTATTTGTGCCTCGACAGATCATTATTCTCCACCTTCATCTTTCTTCAATTTGTTAATGTACACCGGATCCACTGATGTAGCTTTTGGTCTTGCTTATTCACTTGCATTCTAACCTCTTCTACATGTGCAAAAAAACTCAATTGCAGATGTTTTGGATCTATATATATCTTGAATTATCGTATGCGCAAATTACATTTTCTCATTGTACACATTACCTTCTTCACATTCTAAAGATGATGGTGAATGCAACACCAACCTTATTATCAATAGTTGAATGTTCAGCACTGTAGCATGTTTTACTTTTCTCAACTTTTCTTCCACTTTTTTTTTTCTCAACATTTTCGTTTCCTCCTATCTCCATTTGTGCTCACTTTTTTGTGTGTGTGTGTGTTTTTTTTGTTATTTTCTACAATTTCTCAATTGCACTTTTTGCACTTTTTGCATTCATGTTTTTATGAATTCTAGAACTTCAAAAACACACACAACTTTCGACAACAAATGAAAACAACTTTCAATGGTTATTTTGTTTATTTTCATCTTTGCACTTCCTACCTATCCCATTCATTTTTTGGCCTGCCCATCGTCTTTTAATTAATGCCTCATCCTTGAAATTATAATAGCCCATCATTACCACTTTTTGTGTCCCTTGTATAGCCACATGGAAGCATGTCACAAACTAATGGAAAACCCTCCTTTTTAAACCAAAAGTTCTCAACTATGACATTTACAACTATGTTTCAATTGGATTTTTAAATTTTTAAAATAAAATTATGACAATTACCAATTAAGTTGATTCGTTTATTATATTGGTATATAGTTGAAAGCATTTTTCAACCACGTGGTCATTTGTCGAATATTCTCGACATCAACAATGTCTCTAAGTTGAACTTCGAACTATGTTGGTAAACAATGTGAAGCATGTTTCAACTAAAGGGTCATTTTGAAAATATTCTTGGCATCTAAGGTTCTTTAGTTGACACACAATCAAGACATTGACTAATGTTCAAATATTTTGGATGATAAAATGTACTAGATAATGGATAAAATATAGTCTTGTTTGCAACTATCTCTTTCAACTAGGTTAAACAACTAATAGGCAACTTTAATTTTATACATATAATATTGTAATATTTATTTAAAATTATAATAACATTAAATTAAATGTAAATTTATTTGTATAAATGAATGTTTTTTTTTGTCCATAAAAATATTAAACTTTAATTTCAAAAAAAAAATAAAATTTAATATGTTAATACTAATGTTTACGTTCAATACACATGTAATTTATTATTTTTATGTACATCATTACAACATATTAAGTAATGATACATAATTAATAATATTGTGCAACTATAATGTTTATTCACTTTTATACACATGATATCTTAATATTTGTTTAAAGTGATGATAAAAATTCATTAAACATTAATGTACTTTATGTCATTGGCCCAAGTTTGAATGCATTCAATTGAATTTTCCTTCCAAATCCCTTTTGCAATTTGTTTGAATTTCCAATAACAATACATACTCACCAAAAATTCAATAATATTGTTCACATTTTAGGTCTCAAAATTAAGAAATCAACTCTATTAAATCAAACTTGGTGAAGGCTTTCCAACAATACCAAGAATGCCTCCAAATTCTAATATAGTTTCAATCTTGGGATTTAAAAAAAAAATCAATGAAAAAATGGTTCAATAATCAATAAAACTCTTCACAAAATTGTGAAACATTAAATTTTTTAGTGTAAATGATCCATAAGAAGATACTTTATCATTGATGTGAATTAATTTTCAAATTTCACATTATAAAAGTAGGTTTCAAATAAGTTTTAAAAGTAGCTTTTCATGGCTTTCAATTTAGACTTTTTTTTCAAGGAAGTGTCAAATAGGTTGTAACAAAGAGAAAATCACTTCGTTCAGATATATGATAATGTTCATATCCTAATTTAATACAAATTTATTTTGTTAATTTTTTTAGAATAATGTACATTTGAACACATAAATTTATTAATTTGTTCCAAAATTATTTTGTAATTTGATGTTAATTTTTTTTTTTTTTGGGAACTATGATTTATAAAATTTAATATATACCACATCAATGGTACTTGACACATCCTTTGACCTAATTTGATATTACTTTCTAATATTTATTTGCATGACACAAGATTTAAGTGAAGGCATCTATTTTGTAATTTTTTCCCATTTTACCATGCTTTCACCATGAGATAAAAATTATTTTTGATCAATGTTTTAGATGAAATATCATATTCATTTCCATTTGAGTTTATACTTGGCATATGACCTATTGTTTGGTGGACTAAATATTTTGTAAAAATACAAACATAGGCTAAATTTCATATATAGTGTTAGTTGAAGGTTGTATGAAAGTTTAGGCTTCCATATGTTTTAGGAGCAAACTTGTTATAAACATTTCAATTAAAGCATAGAATTCTCGAGTTAAAAATGCCAACATTGTCGGAACTGAAATTGTTTTGAAATTGAAAGTTAATGAAAAGAGTCTTCAACAAGAATGAAAGAGGAAAAATCAAATAAAAATTATTGAATGCAAATGTGATAGTTTCATGGTCACAAAAAAAATTGAAAGAATGATGGAACTTTTCAATTTAAAAAGAGATAAGTGAAATACTTGAAACCCAAAAAAAATCAATGAAAGGGAAAGAAACGACAAAAATGGGGATAAAAATCTCAAAAGGAAAATTAAGAGATAATTAGTTTTCATTGAAATAATTTGAATTGTGCATGAAGATGCACAAAATATGAACAAAGATCATGAAAACAAATTGCATGTGCAAAAATGAAGATTATTGAATGGGAGCATTTCATTGTGCACTTATGAAGTGTGGGACAATTGATGAAAATTTTTACAAACAAATTAACAAATGTAAATGACTCAACACAAGGAAAAGTCTACAAATACGAATAACAATTAACAAACAAATGCAATTGGGGGAAAACAAAGCAATACATTGTTGGCTATATATTTTTTGCAAGTGCCATTCTTGCAAAAATATAGATCTTTGGGTTCTTATCCTTCACATTAGCTTAAATATCACATACACGATTGGACATAACTTAGTTTCTCAAAGACCTTTCATTTTTTTATGTGTTTTATACATTATCATTTTAAAATTTTGATTTTATCTTTGTAGCCAAATGTGCTTTAATTGCGTTATGGTTCGATGATTGCCACTTTTGCTACATTACAAAATTGAAAAAAAAATGCATTGCACAATGTGCATGAAATTGATTTTGGTGAACTAAGGTTAAGTACTGACATTGATATTTATTAATGTTGTGCGAACAACCAAATCCAAATGTTAAAACTCACATTTCTGGATCTAGGTATCAATAACTTGACCCAACCAAATCTAAATGTTAAAACCTTGATGTAAACCTTTACTTGCAAATTGCCGATCATGGTAGAATTGAAATAAAATCTAAATCCTTCTACATGCTTGACTTTGAAAACCTTCTTGGGTTTCAATGTTTTTCCCATCACTTTGAATAAAAAATCATTTTCATGGATGAACATAAAATGCTAAAACTTTAAGCTATAGATAAGAGCTTTTATATCATTTTTTGGTTACAAACATATTTTGAATTATGCATGTATGTACTATGTAATATTGTAGTACATTGGCAACTTTTGACATAAATTAAATTATTTTTTAATCTACTATAAATTTATTTTTTAAACCATTAAAATTTTGAAAAAGTTGTTGAAGGTGTAAAAGTTTGATTTTTGGCTTACAGGGGACATTAGTAAAAAAAGGTAAAAAATACGTGAGTAAAAATATAAGGTGCAATATATAGGTTGTTGAGTAAAAATTGTAAATTAATTAATTAAAAATAGAGTACATTTTATTTAAATAATCAATTGAATTATAATATAGGTATGTGATAATATGAAATAATAGATTATAATTAATATAAGGTTGTTTTAAATATGAATATATTAAAAAATTAAATAATAATAGGATGATAAAGACTAGGTTGAACAATTATCTAATACTCCCTAAAAATGGTCATTTGACACATGTAAATCCCAAAATTCAGACTGAGTGTCCCCCTTGAGATCTTTGGTCATCTTGAAGAGAGGATACTAAGCAGAGGTTCACTTGACCACTAAAACAATAATTCAAGTTGTTTGAAATAATTACATTTTACAATAAATTTATTTTTTAAGTTGAAAATTTCAAAATTAAAAACCCAAGCATAGAACCATGAAACTTAAATTAAATTAATTATTCGACATTTGTTTGTTGAATCCACCAAGCTATTACAATATGTGTTTTAATATCTTTTTGTTGTTGTGTTATAAGTTTTGTGATAATGCGTGATGTGTAGGAAAGTTAAATGGTAGAATCCATGTCAATTTGAATCAAATGAGAATTTTTCAAACCACAACCATACCCCAAACTGCATGCAATTCAACAACCCTATGCCCAAAAACCACCATGAGTTGGGAAAATAAACCGAACCATACCTAAAAGGTTCTAAAATATTTTTAAAAAAAACCTCAAAACCTTACCCGAAAGGGTAACCAAAGTTATAAAATATATAATACCCACAACTGAATGTTCTCTTCAAAATCAACACCCACCCACACAACACTGGTACCCTACTACCATCATACCATGGCCATGGATGTTTTTTGGGGGCAAAAATTCACCATTCTCACCACTTGGTGAAATTTCTCAAAGTGGTGAAAATGTAGTGTTTTTCGAGTTTTTTGGTCACAAAAATTTCAAAAAAAATTGAAGTAAAAAAATTGACACATTCTATCCAAACTTCCAGCAGGTAGCCAAAAATATAGAAGGATGTCAGATTTGTAAAAAACTTTCATGTGTTCTTAGTGCCAAATCTGGCTAAACCATCTTATGAATGATCACCACTTTGGCTAAATCACAAAATTGAA
>Ga0209611_10006407_pt1 | contig 19287 bp, 13 predicted proteins | sample S1TSphgellanicum_3_FD_187693 | JGI IMG/M metagenome (GOLD analysis project Ga0209611, IMG submission 187693) | Host-associated microbial communities from peat moss isolated from Minnesota, USA - S1T2_Fc - Sphagnum magellanicum MG (SPAdes) (version 2) | ecosystem: Host-associated > Plants > Peat... | reverse complement strand
TTATTTTGAGTTTTTATTGACCCGACTACAACTGAGTAATAGTCGATTATGACCGTTGCTCGGTAGTCTAGTCGATTATGACCGTTGCTCTGTAGTCTAATCTATTATGACCGTTGCTCGGTAGTCTAGTCGATTATGACCGTTGCTTTGTAGTCTAGTCTATTATGATCGTTGCTCGGTAGTCTAGTCGACTATCTACGTTGCTTAGTAGTCTAGTCGACTATCTACGTAGATAGTTGGAGACTATAGTCAGTACATCGACTAAAAGCTTCATCGACTACGGGTCCCTGACTGTAACCCAACAGAAAACTATTCCTTGACCACTTACCATCCATCCTTCATGGAGTGCTGGTGGGTGCTGCTCACCCTAGCCTGCTTTGTGTAGGTGTTTTTCATAACTAGAATGATTGGTGGTGGTCTGCCACTTTGACCACTTGTGATTCTACTTCAATTCATCAAGCGAATGAAAGTAGTTTGGATCAAATGGAAGTAATTGTGGAACAATAGTGGAAAAACACTCCAATTGGAAACACATGGAATAAGCCCAAATACAAAGACCATATCACCCCCACCACCACCACCACAACCACCTTATGGAGACAAGAGTGGAACACCAGCACACCATAAGGGATGGATGGTAGGTGGACACGAAACACTTTTCCTTTGGGTCCTAGATACACCTAGTCAAACATGGTGTGCAGTTTAGTTTCTGCTTTTTTGACTTGCCTACTAACTACTCACTCTAGTATTATCATATGAGGTAGGTTAGGAATGCCAGTTGCCATAACTAGCAGGCCTGTATAGGAGGTGGAAGTGTCCACAGTTACTACCATAGTACTCCCCCAAAGAAAATGGTAGCAAATGTAGTAGAACTGCAACACTAGCAATTTTAGAAATAGGTTTCAACAAACAAATAAGACACAACACCCCTAATAGTAATAAGACACCTTAACCTCCTATTTTGCTAATGAATTAAAACCGAGCAATGTTATTATTAACTAACAAAGAAAGAAACAAAAAATGCAATGGAAAAAACACAATAAGGTAGTCAGCATAAAATTTAATTGGTTTTTTAATGTAAAAAAATTGCCATTTTTGTGGTTGCCAAAGTGATGATCTTCAACAAAGTGGTAATAAAATTTCAACAAATTTGGCTAGAAAAGATAGATAGTGTTATGAAAGTAAAACAAAACCTTCTATAAAAGTTTTGGCTACCTACTGGAACCTAGTATAGAATTTTTGGCACTACCCTTTTTATAAATTTGACAATTAAAACCCCCATCTAAAACCACAAGTGGTGTTTACATTTTCCTTCTTCAATTTCATCATGAAAAGAAAAGAAAAGAAAACTAATGCACAGGACAGGAGTCAGTCAGGGAGGAAGGTAGGCAGGTCGCAACGCAGCAACAGGGGTGGTGAGCTTGGTGGAGGGCCGAGGCGCTTCGGCATCACCTAAGCCACCACAACCTACCTGTCTTTTCTTTAGATTTTGGGAGAGGAAGAGCGCCGAAGTGGGGAAGAGGAGGAGGAGCGACGGTGTTGCGACGACAAATCCGGGCGCCCGGGCAGGAAAGTCTGCGAAGAAAATCTACGGAGGTGTGCTGAAAGAGGTTGGGCCCGCCATCGCCACTGTCCTCACTACAACGCTAGCTCGTTGTAGCAGGAGCGGGAGGAGCCCCCCACCCCGCGTTCATTCACCTGGTACCCCTCCCCTACCCTATCTTTCGTCGGGCTACATTATAGGTAACCTACGTGCTTAGTAGGCCTACCATTCAAGTCCTTTTTTTTTTCTTTTTTTTTTCAATTTCTTTTTCATTTCTTTTTTTGAAATAGGTTTTTAAATAATAATCAGAAAACGAAATTTCATTTCCAAAAAATGAAAAAAATTACTAGGTTTTTTTTTTTTTTTTTTCAATTTTTTTTTCATTTTTTTTTTTTTTTTTTCTATTTCTCTTTCATTTCTTTCTTTTTTGAAATAGGGTTTTAAAAAAAATAAAATAAAATATTTTTTTGGTTTTCTCGTCGTCAAATTTCCACAATTTTTCGGGAAAAACCCCAGATTTCTTTATTGAGAAATGGAGGCTTAGCACAAACCTGATTTTTTTGAAGAGCGTGGGGATTTTTGAAATTTGAAAAAATTGCCACTGAAACGATGGCCCAGTACGATGCCTCACAGTTTCACCCTCGCAGTTTGAAGTGTGTCCTGAGCCTCGACGGCAAGCAAGCCCAAGCCGTTTGCGCGCTCTACAGCTTGTCAGGAAAAACGAAGGTAAAATAACATCTGGCAATTATTGACCATTTTTTCGAAACACTTAACCTGAAGTCTGAGAAAAGCCAGAAGGCACAAACTAACAACGACAACAAGTTAACACGTTGCTTGAACGTGCTCAAAAGAAGATCGAAGCACAAATTGCACAGTCGCAACAGATCTTTGAGCAGGTCACCAACAACTTTCTGGAACGTATCACAGCAGCCCAACAGTCAACCCCTACTGCCAATCATGACAATGAGGTTACAAAACAGTTTGTTAAGGAGGTGGTGGAGGAGTCAGGGGGAAAGTGGGTGGACGTTATGAAGAAGATGGGCAAACAAATGGACAACTTTGTTAGCCAAGGTGAGGCCAGGGAACGCTCCACACATTCCTGCAACGCACGCATCATATGATTTGATGAAACAGAAGGCGAGACAGCACGGCAACTGCTAGATAAAGTCAATAGTCAGGTTGTCGCAACCCCACTTTGGGGCTAAGTGTGAGAATGCAACTCACACTCCCAAAAGTGGGAAAACGGAATCCTCTAGGAGTCCCGAAACTTCAGAAGACGATTTGAGGGGTCAAATCTCCTTGCATTAATGAATTATTTATATCAATGGAAAGATCTTGAAGTGTAGATGCCCAAAATGGCCTTGCATGGGCCATTTGGACATCTGTAGCCCAAGTTATGGGCAAAAGAAGGGCCGGGAGTCAAACTACCAGTTTGACTCCCGACCACTAAAAGTCGGGAATCGACCTCTTCTCAACGTTGCCTGAAGGAGTGCAACACGGCGTTGAAAAGCTCTTGACGAGAGCTACAACTTTAGTTCAGACCTCGTCCCGATCTGAGTTCAGGGCGAGGAGCTATGAGCGTCCAAAGTCCCGAAACTCCAACCCGGGAGAGTTTCGGGACTCCAACTTGGGAGTCCCGGGAAAAAGAGCCATTCGGATGTAGCCTTCGTGGTGAGATGTAGAAAATACTATATGGGGGAAGGTGGTGGCTTCCCCCAAGTCCGAGCGGTGGTGAATCTTGTGTGTCAAAATGCCCGTGATTTGTCCCAACACCCAAGGGTGTTCCCGAATGCTAACTAACCCTCTTGTGGTTGGGTTTGGATGCATATTCGAGCTTGATAATCTAGTCCCTCTTCCTAGTCTAATCTCGGGACTTTTAGCATGCCCTCTACCCCCTTCTTGTGCTGGAAATCGGGAGCGACCCTCAAATCCTAACTTTTCGCAACTCTACATAGTTGGACCCTCAAGTGGGTTCAACAAGGGGCTTGGGAGTGCGTCACAGGTTCTACAAGGACAAATGAAGCTAGCCATCAAGGCTGTGGCAGCAGTGCGCCAGCCCCTCAGTAGGACAACTGAAACCAAGCCTGGGATTGTACGCACACGAGCTGTATTTGTTACTTTTGCTACAACTGAGGACAGAAAAGCTATCTGTCAAAACCGTGTAGCCCTGAAAGGTACTCACTGGGGCCTGGAAAAGGATTTGACCAAACAACAGCAATAGCAAAAGAGGGCATCATGGCATCTATTTGAGAAGGCCAAAGCGGAAAAGAAAAAAACTTACTGGTGTGGTGCAGACCTTTACATCAATGACACTAAAGTCACAGCCCAGCACTAGGGGTGTTGGGACCAAAGAGCATTACGAGTCTCCATGTGGAACATCCATGGGGGGATAAACACAAAGCTAAGTACTAGTTCACATATACAAAGACTATTTGATGACTCAGATGTTGTTGCATTGACTAAAACACACTTGTTCCCTGATGAAACACCACTGCATATGCCTGGTTTTCAGTGTTTACACAATCCATGCCCTGTATTTGACATGAGTTCAGTCAGAGCAAGAGTGAAGCATAGTGGTGGTGTCGCAGTATTTGTGAATGACTCATGGTCAGATTGTGTATCCTTATGGAAACATAGCACAAATGGCACCAGGTTGTGGCTGTAGTTCCAGCGCTCGGGGGTTGCATTGTTGTTTTTGGCTGTAGTGTATGCTCCACCCAAAGGGTCCCCATATGCTGATGAAGGCTTGTTTGATAACATTGCTATAGAGGTCGGCATGATTCAGGATCTTGGGGGAGTATTTTACTGACTGGTGATTTCAATGCAAGGACCAGTGCAGCTAACGACTATGTTGATTGTCATTACTTTGCCGACCACATACCTGACACGTTGCCATTAGGGAATGACTTCCCGGAGGTTTTGCCTGAACGACATAACTTGGACAAGGGGGGGTTGAAAGGCCGGCACAATGAGTTTTTAGACCTTTGCCGCTCCTCGAGATTGCTCATTCTCAATGGCAGGATCGCAGGTGATTAATCAAGGGAGTGCACTTGCTTTGCCAATGGCAGCTCCAGCCTTGTGGATTATATGGTCGCATCACCTGCTCTGTTTGATTGTGCCACATCACTTGTTGTACATAAATGCCCTCTATTTTGCGAAAAGGGTGGGATTTTGACCACATGCCACTTTCACTCAACTTGCAGTTACTTTGGCAACATGTGGCATCAGCAACTTCAAAATCATGTGCAGACATATGTCGTTTCAAACATGATGCTAACAAATGCACACAATATTATCAACACCTGCAGCAACAGATTGCCCAATGCACAGCACAGATGAGTGACACAGACAATGTTGACATGGCCGTGCAGTTGTTGCATGACTACATTTGTAATGTCGCTGCAGTTGTGCATGGCTGCCCTGCGGCATGCACCCGTACAACACAACATCGTCATCAACCATGGTTTGATACTGAATGTTGCAACAAGCACAAGGAAGTATTTGCATATGCAAAGCTTCATCCTAACAACCATCTAGCACGCGAACGGAAGAAGCAACTTAAACAGCTATTGCGTCGTAAGAAACGCACGTATAAAAAGCTGCAAGGCCGACAGTTGTGTGCACTAGCAAAGACAAATCTAGCCAGCTTTTGCAGGCAGTACTCCAAGAGCAAGGAGCGATCTGTGGCTATCAGCAAAACAGACTTGGTTGTTGGCTTCCAGAAGTTGCTGGAAGGACAATGCCTTAGTAATATAGTTGGGGGACAGGGTAGCTCTACAGATTAGGTGGTTTCGAGCTTATCACACCCTTTTGCAAGTGATGATTGTAGCACACTAAATTGTGACATAACCTTAGATGAGATTGCGCAAGTGATGAGGAGACTCAAACGTAACAAGTCTGTTGGCTTAGATGGCATCAAAGCAGAGTTTCTGCTAGATGTTGGCGATATGTTGCATGTACCACTGCAGATTGTGTTCAACAAGTTGTTGCAACAAGGTTATTCAGCAAGCTTGTCTACTGGAATCATTCATGCATTGCACAAAGGTGGTGATGCCTTGCAATTTGAGAACTATAGTGGAATCACAGTGGGTCCTGTATTAGCTAAGGTGTTTGCCATGATTCTAGAGGCACGGTTGAGCAACTGGGCAGAAGAGAGGGGCCTACGTGCCAGGGGACAGGCTGGTTTTAAGAAAGATTTCCGCACCACAGATAACCTGTACATTTTGCGAACGCTCATTGAACAAAGCACTCACAAACGCAAAAAGGAGTATTGTTGTTTTGTGGACTTTCGCAAAGCTTTTGATACAGTGCCTCGTGATTTGCTATGGCAAGAGTTGGCTGAGATGGGAATTGTGGGTCGCTTCATGCAGTGTCTATAGAGCATGTACAGTCAAGACAGTGTCAAAGTTATGCATCCAATAGAAGGGCTATCAGCCTGGTTCTCATCTGGCATTGGGGTCAAACAAGGCTGTCCACTGAGCCCATTGCTTTTTGGACTCTACCTTGATGGACTTGAGAAGCATCTAGATGCACTTGATGGCGATAGTTCGCCATAGCTGGCAGACATAATAGTCAAATTACTGTTGTATGCAGATGATTTGGCATTGATGTCAGAGACCCCACAAGGGTTGCAAAAACAAATAGATGCTCTGTCTGAGTTCTGTGTTGAACGACAATTGGTCATCAATGTGAGCAAGACCAAGGTGGTGGTGTTTGAGAAATGCCGTAGTGCAGGGCCATGGTTCACATACAGAGGGACAACCATTGAGCGGGTTCAATCATTCAGATACCTGGGCTTAGAGTTACATAGTATAAGAGGCATGGCAGTAGGCATAGACAACCTGACTGCTGCTGGGAAGAAGGCACTGTTTGCATTACGCCGCAGATGCAATGATCTGAGCATAACAGATCCGGAAGTAATGTGCTAGTTGTTCGACTCACTGGTACGCCCAGTATTGAGCTATGCATGCGAGGTGTGGACAAGTTGTACAGGGGCGAAAGGGTTGCAACAAGCAGAACAAGTACATAGAATGTTCCTAAGAGGAATATTAGGGGTCAATAAAACAACAAGCACTTTTGCTGTGTTGGGGGAGTTTGGAAGGTATCCATTGGAGTATTTCTGGTGGCAACAAACTCTCAAGTATTATGATAAACTACGGGAGTCCACACCAGATCGTCTGTTGTACTGTGCCTACCAGACCCAGCTCCAGATGCTCAATGTGCTCAATGATAACCAACAATGTTGGCTTCGGTACGTGCAGTTGTGGCTTGACGACCAAGGGGTTGGGGTTCTATATACTAATGTCATGTGTGCTGTAGCAAGTGCACATGCTTCTTATTTAAAATCCATTTATGGTGAACATGCCAGAGCCAGAATTAGCAGATTACGTACATACCAGTTGATGAACACGAGCTGTACAACAGAATCTGGGTACTCATATGCACATCAGAGTTATTTGCAAGCGATCACAAATGTTCAGTTCAGGCAATCTTTGTCAAGGTTCAGATGTTCAAACCATCGTTTGGAGGTAGAGTGTGGTAGGCATGCAAAGCCTGAGAGTGTACCGAGGAGAGATAGGGTTTGTCGCCTATGTCCCCTAGGAGCTGTTGAGGATGAAGACCACCTGTTGTTAGTGTGCCCAGCTCACCATGAAATTCGGTGCAAGTTTGGTCAACAGCTAGGGAACTAGTTGACACCGTGCAACTTACTACCTGAATTGATGCATTCGGCTAATCAGAAAGCGGTAACTTTGTACTTAGTTTCTTGCCTAGACGACAGGAGTGTTTTGCTCAAACCAACTAGATAATTGTCGTCAAATGGATCTCTCTGGTCCGGGTATTGACGTTAAATTAAAAGAAAAGAAAGAAAAGAAGATAATGTTTGTTTTGGGTGGCAAATTTTCTCCATTTTCCTACAAAACGAGTCTCAAGCAATAACAACATGGTCAAATGAACTTTTTGGAAAATTTCCCAGAAAATCGACATATTTTGAGGAGGAAAGTTATGAATTGCATTGCAGAGATTTTTGGATGACTTGGGCAGATTTCTGGCTTTTTTTTTTTTGCTTCTTTTTCTTTTGAAATCGCCGTATTTAGCTAATAGGTTCTAGTGGTCTGCCAAGTAATATAATTGATTTCCTAGATTTTCTACTTCTGTATCTGTATTTTAGCCAGATCTGGCTAAATCCTCTTGTGCTGATGGCCACTTTTGGAGAAACATGAGAATTTTTTTAAATTTTTTTACTAATTAATTAATTAATAAAATAAAATAAAATAAAATAAAACAAAATAAAAACAGGTTCAGGAATTGAATTGAACACAAAATAAGAAGGAAATTTGGTTACAAAAAAAGGGACCAGTAGATTCTGCACTTACTTAGTATGTTTGAATTCCTTGGAAACTGTTTTTTTGGCCCTTTCTTTTTGGGGACTCTTTCAGATCTCTGGACGTGTCAATCGGTCACGCCAATTTGGAAGCCAAAAATGTCCCAAATAACCCTAAACCCTAAAAAACCCCACCACCAAAAACAGCTGACTGCTTGTTGCCTGCCATCGGAGCTCTCTCGCGCGCGCTCTCTCTCTCTCTCTTTCTCCCTTTCCACGGCTGTTCTTTATCCATTCCCGGGTTTGTCGATTGAATCGGAGCGATCCCGCCCGGCCTCCCAGGGATCTGCTCCATTTTCCCCAACGGATCGATCTTCAAAGAGATCGCGGAGTTTATGGATCGCCCAGTTCTAGCCCAGCTACATCTCTCCGCTGCGCTCCTCGTCGTCGTCGTCGTCGTAGCGCCGAAGCTGATAATGTCATGTGGTGGATCATGATCCGGCTGTGCACTGTGTGTGTTGTATGTGCGTCACAGTATGTGTTCTAATTTTCGTAAATTAAAAAATAAAATCGATCAATCTTATTCCAGTGATCAGTGCTTTACAGATCTGCATGAGATTGGAAAAAAGGTTTTTCTTCCCTGAATCACTTAGTTGTGATGGAATTTTACGCATGTCAATTTGGTGCTTGTTGTTACAAGCGACCGCAGGAAAGAATACAAGTTGTCGCATTTCGCATGCATGCACGTAGTAGCTAGATCGATGGTCATGGATACAAGACTGGATGCAGATTTGCGTGAAGCTGCAGCAGCTTGAGCAGTGAATAAATCTTACAACGGATTTGATATGAATTCAACAACGCATGAATGCGGCGTGAATCGAGTGGTGTGCTGTTTTGTCCAATTGACGAAGTCAGCTGAAATGTAGAGTTCTTCTACCACGGAAGCAAGAAAAAAGCTTTAAAATCGCAAGAAAAGCTTTATCGGATCATCGAGTAATTCGAAGATGATTTTCAAGCATTTGGATAATAGTAATCCGTTATACTCGAGCAACAGCAACAGCAGCTACTCTGCAAGCTCTAATCCCCCTGCAGCTGCAACTGTGAGCAGCAACAATGAAATCTCCAAGCTAAATGCATTCAGCCCGGCAGTGCTGGCAGTGATAGGAGTGTTGGGAGGAGCTTTTCTCATTATCACTTACTACCGAATCTTCTCCAAGTATTGCAATCGCAGCGTACTGCCGTGGTGGGGCTCCAGACTCGCAGCAGCAGCAGCAGCTCCACATCCATCTGCAACGCTTGTGAGTGCAGTATATCTAAGACCGATTCTAACCTGCATCTCCGTCCAGGGTTTCGGCCCTCTTGCATCATCTTGACCAAGATCTGATGTTGTGCGAAGTTGGGAAGATTCGGGGGCCGCTTCGGCGCACTCTGCATCGTGGGCTTCAAATTTGTTTCTCCTGTGCTTGATTCTCATGAGTGGGTCGCCGGGCCGGGGTTTTGTGCAGGTGATGATGGAGGATCAGATGTGGTCTCCGAATGCGATGGGGTTGGAGGAAGCGTTGATCGGACGCATACCCACCTGCACCTTCGGCGCTGAGCTCCAGCAGCAGCCTCAGCAGCTGGGCCTGATGAATACACAAGGCTGTACAAACATGGGCTGCTCCGTGTGCTTGAGTGAGTACCAAGAGGGTGACACCTTGCGCATTCTTCCCAAATGCAATCACTCTTTCCATCTATTGTGCATCGACACTTGGTTGCACTCGCATTCCACCTGCCCTCTCTGTCGTGTGAATATCGGACTAGCAGCAGCCTTGCCAGCAGCTTTCGCACTCACCTTGCTGCAACCCATGACCTTGCAGCAGCAGCAGCCGGATCACGTGACCAGTGCAGCAGCAGCAGGTCCTAGGACGTCGTCTGAGCTCTCCTCAGATCATGTAGAGGATGCTGCAGCTGCAGCTGGTACTCATGCTCTCGCCGGCGGGACCAGCTCAAACTGCATCAATCAGGAGATTCAGAGACTGCAGGAGCAGTTGTTGCAGGAGCTGTTGCAGGATCATCAGCAGATCCTAAACAGCTGCTGCTGCATTAGCGTCACTGACACATTCAGTCTAAATTCTGATCATCTGCAATCAAGCTTCCGATCTGCAAGCTCTTTTGTGACTGGTAAGACTCACAGTCTCATGATCGGTTCATCATCTGTAGACCTGATCTAGAATATGTGCTTGATCACGAAAGACAAATCCAGTAACAAGAGGATGATGTTCACAGGAAATTTTCAGCTGCAGTGATCCTCCCCGATTGAGCTCCACTAGGGCTCTATGTTTGGTTCTAGCATTGAAGATCATCATGTCGCCTTTTGCAGCACAGGATGCTGCAGACTCGTCCCAAGAAGATGACGATCTTGATCAGTGCAGCAGCCAAGGAACAGAAAAATTCTTGCCTGATCAGATCACAACAGGATCTGTTTCTGCTCATGCTGCTGTAGCTCAGAAGATCCGTTCAGGAGGAGCGATCAGCTGCTGTGTGGCAGACACCAGCTCGCATCATCACAAGTGGAAGCAAACTGTGCTGCAACCTTCAGGGGATGCCAGCATTAATGTTAACATCCTGTTGCAGCAGGAGAATCTGCATCATGCAGAAGATCAGGAGCAATTCGACCAGCAGCAGGGGCAGTACCACCAACACTCTACTCCGACATCTCCTCCACTTGCAACAGCTTCTCCACATTTGGCAGCTGCAACATGGCCACTGAAATCTAGGGTTTCAAGAACAGATCAAGCAGCAGGCAGCAGTAATTATAGTAGTCGCAGGAACAACAACAACAACAACAATTTGATGATGTTCATGATGATGTCCAAAATGCTGCAAGGGAAGACTTCTGCAGACACAATTAGCAATCCTGTTCTCAATTCCTTCCAAGTCTGTACCACATCTGCAAGCTCCAGCTCTGAGCTTCATCATCATGTGCAGCATCATCATCCCATGAGCCATGATATTGCATCTGAGCCTGTCTTTGAGCTCTTTGAATGTTTTGTGTAAATAAATTTTACTTTTTTTGGTGTCTTGATCTGCTAAGGAGGATAAAGACATGTACATGATTGATGAATGAATACCAGAGTCTGCAATCAAGCTACACAGGTTGGACTGATGGACCAGTCTCTTCAAGCAAACAAGGGTTGAGGCACTCGATCCATCGAAAACCCATTGAAAAGCTCTCTTCCAATGCTACCTTGCTGGGATGATTGTTGACACCCAGTGAAGTCCATAGCTGTACCAGAGGATTGACACTTGATACTCACTCAGTATATTGGGTGGTGATGGCATGTTGAGTTTGTTGCTCACAAAGTTGGGAAGCAGCAGGAACAACAACAACCAGCAATTCCAAGGGAGGTGTGACTCATGAAGCAATCTGTGGCTAGTTGGTTTCATTCACAAAGTGCAGCAGCCTGGATGCAGAGTTTCTTCTTCTTCTTCTTCCTTCATCAATTTCAAAGGGTTTCTGAATGAAGTGAGTTTCTTAGAGCAGAAAATTTCAGGTTTAGGGTTCCCTGCGAGTTCTGATTTCAAGCAGCAGCAACAACAACAACCAATTCCAAGTGTTTCTGAACGAGGTGAATTTCTTTAGAGAAATATTTCAGGTTTAGCGTTCCCTGCGAGTTCTGATTTGAAGCAGCAGCAGCAACAACAACAACCAATTCCAAGGGCTTCTAAATGAGTTGGATTTCATACAGTGGAACATTTCATGTTTAGGGTTTAAGGGTTCATTGCAACTTGTGATTTGAAGAAGCAGCAATCACAACAACAACCAATTCCAAGGGTGGTGGCTCATGAAGCTAAGCAATCTGTGTGGCTTGTTGCATTCACAAAGTGTCTAGCAGGGAGGCATCTGAGCTTCTTCTTCTTCTTCTTCTTCCTTCATCAGTTTCAAGGGTTTCTGAGCAACATGAATTCATTACAGTCAAAAATTTAAGGTTTAGGGTTTAGGGTTTGTCCATCTTAAACTGTGTTTGTTTATTCATGAAGTTGGAATCCTGTAAATTTGGAGTCTTTGTTGGAGTCTTTTTTTTCTTTGTTATTTAGAGAATCTGATTATAAACACATAACACTTGTTGAATATTAATTTAAAATAGTTCTATAAACTTGAATGTGCTTTTTTTTTTATACTCAAAACCCTTCAACAAACAACTTCGTAATTTTTGTAATTTTTAATTTATTTCATAAGAAGGTCCAAAGGTGTTGAAACATTCAAAAATTCTTTTATTTTGAATAGGATTAGATTTGGATTTTTGTATGGAATTTTTTTGTAAAAACATCTTTAATGATTAAAATAGTTCAAAAATTGTGACCATGGTTAGAAGCAAAGTTGTACATTTTTTATTATAAGGCAATGCTTGATATAAAATTTTCAAATGTTTATCATAGTTTGGGTCACATTTGATTTTAACATTGATAAATCCAATTCAAAAAATTAATTGAATGATTGTCAAATTTGATATTATGAAAAAATATATGTATACATGAAGTCCATGTATCAAATGGAATCCTTACAAAGACAAAAAGTTGACATTTACACCTTGAAACTCCTCAATCATTTTGGGCAAGTCATAAATGACACCAATTGCAAACAACATTATATGACATTGTCAATTCATTCATCATTCTCATGCGGATTGGGATGACATTTCAATTTGTGACTAGAGTGATTGATTAATTTGATGGTTAATGTAAACATGCACATCTAATTATATTATGCAAGTAAAAAATATGTAAATATATAGCCCACTGAAGCTAAGCAAGCCTAACTTTCTAAGCACCTGAAATATAAGTTGCAAGTATATGGATTGAACCTCTCCACCCTTTGTTGAAAGACCAAGTCTTCAACCAATGCACAACACTTTTCATAAAATAATATTTTTCTTAACTTATTATTATGAACATGTTTATTTCATATCCCTTAAACACTACTTACATAGATAGGTAACAAAAATGAGTAATAAGTAGGTAGGTTGTAAATAAATAAATAATTAATGTTTTCATACACCTACCTAATTACCTACCAACCTATGTATATGTATCTACTTATATATTTATCTACTTATTTATCTACCTATTTATCTTTTTTTTCTTATTATTTACATACATATCTACCTACATATTTACATATTGTTGACCTATTTAACCATGTATTTATTATCAACCCTAAACCTTTCAACTAAGCCTACCCAAGGGCTACCTAAAGGCCACATAACCTATGTAAAAACTACCTAAGGTTTGCCCACCAAGGGGTTACTTAAAAAATACTTAAGGCCTACCTTGACCTATAATGTTACAATTGGACAATACCAATCTAATTATTACCTAATATTTAAAGTCTATTATTAGTCCCACCTTACCTATTAGCAACCTACATTCTAGTTATATTCTACTTGTACCTATTACCAACAACCTCCTTGTTAGGTTGCAACTTCGATTTATAGTTGCAACACACGGTGAATAAGACACCAATACTTGGTCTAAAAAATTCTCATATGTAATTGTAAACACATATTACAAGCTTCAAAAACAATTAAGCTATCATTTTTTATTGGGTTTTGTTAAACGTATTTAACAATAATTAATTTTTCATCTTGCTTTCATTCACTTTGTACCACATGCACAAAACCTAGTCACATCTACAAGCATAATGTTCGTTGGTACCCTATCTTAGTCACACCTTGCAACTACTTTGGTGGCACGGGGTAGTACTTCAATTTTAGTCACAAATGGCAACAATTAAAAAATAGATGAAAACACATGGATTTGAATGGACAAGATTTGGCATAATGAAAAGATAGACACATGAAAAAAGCAATTACTAAATGCTAAGTAATTTGAGTTGCAAAAACTTTCATTTTTTTGACATGTTTTTATTATTAAAAAATTAAAAGCCTTTTGGCATTAGATCCATGTTTTTTCGGGGAAGCATTGTTGCATTTTTTTAATTTAAAAAATATGATTTCGACACATGGAAAAGATTTTTGTGAAAATAATGGCCCTAATTCCCTAGATTTCAAAAAAAATTTAAAATATATATCGCCATTTTTTGTATATCAAGTTCCAAAAAATAGCCAAAATATAAAATAACTTTTTTAAAAAAATTCATGTGTGATGCATAGCCAAATTTGGTTAAATCTTTTTTTGGATGACTGTTAGTTTGGTTGCATCACAAAATTGAAAAGAAAGGAAAAGGAAAGGGGAAAACAACTTGCATTAAATATTAGAATTATTTGTTAAGTTGGAAAAGGTTCAAAGTTCAGCTCCTTTTCGGCTGAAGTATATGACAAGGTTGAAAAGTCACCATGGACCTTCGCGAAAGAGAAAGAAATGTCTTAGGAGGCTTTGGGTTTTGACGGTCTTGGCTCGGACTTGGGTCCTCTCTCTTTGTTCTTCCTTTCCCCCTTTGCTGAGTGCTTTGTTTAATAAAGCTTGCTAGGGATTCATCATTGTCTAGCTATTTCTTTGCCTCATTTCCTTATTGGGAATTTGCATTTTGTAATTTTCCCACCTCATGAAGAAGATTGCAGATTTTGTTGATGATTCCTCCTTACACTCTATTAATTTCACAATGTTGTCGATTGACTTGTGATTAAAGAAAAAATTACATCCTTTGGATGTTTTGGGTTTTGGACAAGCAAGAGTCTCAAAAACATGATCTGAGATGATATGTGTTTCTTTCACTATGTATAATGTGACTATGAAATTCAGTGTGTATTTTGTGGTGTTTTTTTAAATTCTCGTAATTGCTACTTCTAGCCAAAAAGATGGAATTGCTTACCAACCATTTGATTCATCTTGCGTGAGTTGAGGGAGGGAGATGGTGCAACTCTTGGTTGATAGCTCTGTAGGTGCTGTGAAGAAATGCTCAAGAGAACATGAAGAGATGAGAAAAAAAAGGTGAGTGAGACTTGGTTGGAAAAGAAACCAATTTGGGAATTCATCCTTAGTTTCAAGGAGTGATTCTCACTTTGGGGGACTTTATGACTAGCTAGACAGTGAGAATGAGTGAGTAGAGTGAGACCCAAAGCAAGGATCATTTTAACTCTAGAGTTTTTTTCTCAATTTTTTGATATAAAAAATTGTGATTTTTTGCCCCAAAAAATAGCAAAATTAGTCAACTTTACACTAGCGAAAACATATTTCTCCAAAATTGCCCCAAATGTTTTGTTAAAAAAAGCACACGATTTGTTGAAAAAAAAATTCACAGTCCTCCTCAGGCCACAATGTTCTCCGTAGTCTAGTACTATGCACCCACCTTCTTACCATGGTAAATGTCCCCTTGGGGAAGTCCATACATAAAGCAAGCACCTATGGTTGTGGGCCGTTTGGACAGCACTTGGGGTGGAGTGATGAAAGAGTTCAAAGTTTTTGGAAGTTACCATGAAAACATCCGACGGTGACATCCAAAAATCATGATAGAAGCAATGGTATTTTCTTCATTTTTGTGTGGTTTTCAAAATTTTGACAATTTTTCCCCCAAGTTTAGCAAAATTCATTGACTTTTGCACTAAAAAAACACAATTTCCAAAAAAAATTTGTTGCTAGTTGGTGAAACGAAATTTGCCAAAAAGAAACAATGAATTGGAGGAAGTTGCTTAAGCTCTCACAATGCTCGTGAAAGCCACCCAAGTAACAATAAAAAAACATAATAGCATCATGCTTGTATCGAACCAAAGGAAAATGAGGTCGTAACCATCTGGGTAGCCACTCCGAACCCACCCCCCCCCCCTCCCCTCCCCTCCCCTCCCCCATCAGGAGTACACCATTTGATGATGCAAGGTGATGATGAAAAGGCTTTATCCCTGTCCGCTCTTCCAGACGGAGATAAAACCCTTTCTAATTTGCTCATAAACATTACTCGGAATTAGAGACAGCATCGAATAAATTGGTGGGTATGAGGGCGGTTCTTGAAGCTACAAAGCCATAGAAAATCTGAGAATTACCCGTCAAAATAACCTCTTGTAAAACTGTCAGTTATTTCATGAAAACCGCCACGAGATTGAGAAAACATGGGAATTGGAGGTTTTTTTTTGTTTATTCTGAAAATGTTCAAAACACCGAAACCGAAAAGTTCTTCGATTCCAGGGGGGATTTTTTTCAACCAAACAATACCAAAAAAAATGAAAAATCCGGAATCCAGAGGTTTTTTTAATTTCTAACTTTTGAAAAAGATTGAAGCCCGAGGTTATTAAAAAATCAAATCAAATAACCACACAACATGGATAAGACACACCAACACGGTATTCCCCCAAATAAGGGTCCCACACGGAGGAGGAGGAGGAGCATGGCATGTGACGTTTAATTTCCGGGGCATGCTACTTGTAATTTCCGGGGCATGTGACTTGCATTTTCCGGGGCATGTGACTCGCATTTGGGGTAAGCTCCTACCCATGATGGAGCATTTACATGGTATAAAGAACCACCCGCTGAAATTTCCTTTAAGGATGGAGAGGCAGCACTTTACACCTCCGAGGTGGAACCGACGCTTAAGGTGCCACCCGCACTCTAACGCCATAAATTCCTCTGCTCCTAAGGTGACATCTGACTATGAATTGAACTGTTGGCAGCCCGTTCTTTACTATAGTGTAATGATGAAATGACCTCTTCGGCAGGCATTCCATTTTGCAAAACATGCCGGACACTTATCATAAGGGAAATTGCTGTTCATAATTTTTGCAAAAATGCCCTTGCATAAGAGGCCCATATGGCAATAGGAAATTGTGTTTCGTAATTTTGCAAACTGCCCGTGTGCAAGAGGTCAAATTGTGTTTTGAAATATCCCCACATACTCGCAAGACGCCGGCCACCCCCCCCCTTCCCCCATGCCATACCAACCTCCGTCAATTATTGCACCCGGTAATGCCTTTCTACAAGAGCATTGCCTCCCATGAAGGAAGGACATGGAAGCCGTGTTGACATCATCCCATTTCGGAACCTACCCACACAATTGTCTACATACTTCATCCATGTGAGTTCCAACATGCCTATGGGAAATGCTTGTTTTTCATCCAAATCTCTCTAGTAGTGCTAGTTCAAGGAAATTCTTGCTCTACCGAAAAGCAAAGGCTAGCACTAAGATATCACCTAATAGAATGAGAAAGGGGTTGGTGGTATGAAAAACCACCAACCTCTTTAATTATGTTTGGCTAAATCAAGCATAAAATGAAGATTATGAACATACATATTTCCCTTCTTTGTATTGAAGATATTTTGGAAAATTATGTATTTATATAAGTCCTAGTAGCCCAAAACTTGAACTTCATTTTCCTTGCACCAAGGAACGCACCCTTCATTGCAAAGAAAGAGAGAAGCCTAAAAGTGAGAGGGAAAGAATCAAAACATCAAATGGAAAACCCAACACCAAACCTTGTCATCTAATTTTCTTTTTTGTTAATTTAAAAGGAAAAAAACCTTGTTGCTTAATTTTCTTTTTTAATTAAAAAATAAAAACACATTGTCACCTAATTTTCTTTTATTTAATTCAAAAGAAAAATACTTGTCTCCTAATTTTTTAAAAGAAAATTCAAAAGGAATCACCTAATAACACCATTTTTCAATATTTCCTAACACCATCCCAATTCAATTGGATGATGGGGTACCTAATTTTGAGTAGTGCCATGTGTCGTATCATAAGAGTTAACGTGGTATCCTATTAGCATTCACTCGGTTTTGCCCTTCTAACCTCTTTCAAAGGCCTATATTGTCAATACTCTTTTTTCTTGACCCTTCTTTCGTCACTCAAAGGCAATAGCCGAAGAAGGTTCATGCATAGACTTTTGAGTGAAAGAGGGACAAAGTATGCTCAAAAGCACCTTACTATATACACCATCTCATCAACCATCCTCATGAAAAGGTTGATTTGTTTTCGGGGGAGGGGTTTGCTGGGGAGGGACGGGGGGGAGTTTTCCGAGCAAATTAAGAAGTCCAACCAAAGTTTGATATTCTAAAAAAAATTAGAAAAGAAAGTTCATGTACATTGTCAAGCTAGCTAGCAATTTTTTGTTTTTTGAGAAATTTATCATTTTAAATTTATCATTAAAAAATCAATAACTTAAATTCACCAAAAGGATTTTTTTAAAAAATTAATCCCTAAATTTGAAATTTTTCCACAAAGAGTTTGAAATTCTAAGCCTCTCTTTTTTCTTCCTTTTTTTTCCCCCCACCCCCTAATTTTTGTGGGTTTTTTAAACTCTCCAACACTTTCAAAAACCAAGCAAGATGAACAAAGAAATTAAATAAACTATATTACTATAATTATTGGAGTTATTTTTACTACTATTATTATTGGGATTTTTAAAAATAAAAAACAGAAAGCTTCGTGGCAAGCACCCAGTGGACACTTCATACTCCCCCTCTCCTTCCCCCCACCCCCCCCAAAAAGCAAATTTACTGGAACTTACATTAGAAACAACACAATTTTCCAAGAAAATCTCAAAATTTCTGTAAGAAAAAAATGCAAAATTCTGGGGGAAAACAAAAAGCAAGGAGTGAGTAAAAATTTCTTTTTGCAATTTTTTTGGGTGCCCTTATATATATATATAATATTACTAATATTATTATTTTCATGTTCATGATATTTATATTAATTCAAATTTAATTTGACATTGACACAAACAAATAAAGAAATAATGAGAAATTATTGAAAATCATAATATGAAAACATAAGAGGAGGAAAAAATAAATAATTAAACAATAAAAAAATAATTGAAAAAATAGTTGATCGTCACTGTTACTGTGCAGCAACAACAGCAAAGAAAGAGCCCAAGTGTTTTGGGATACTAAAGAAGAAGAAGAAGAAGAAGAAGACGAAGACTTGCTTGAGAAAACAATTGATTGTTTTGTTGCTAGAGTTTTGTTGTCTGTGATCGATCTTCCCCGGATTTGAATCCTTCTTCTTCTTCTTCTTCTTCTTCTTTGATGAGTGTTGTTAGCCCCAGTGCAGTTGTTGCTGTGATGAGCCCCTCCAATAACAACAATTTGGAGTACAAATTTTCTCCCAGTATGGGACTGGTGATCGTGGTGGTAGTTGCGGTGTTGTTTTTCTTGATTATCTTCTCCATTTATGTGCGTACATGTGGGAGAGCTGCAGCTGATGCGGAACTGGAAGAGGGAAATCAGGCTACTGCTGCGGTGGCGATGAATGGACCCTTGACATCGTCCTCCTCGCCAACTAGTAAAGGATTGGAGAAATCCGTTGTGGAGTCGTTGCCTGTGGTGCATTTCAAGGACTTGAAGAATTTGGAGATGGAGAAGAAGAACAACAACAAGCAGCATAAGAAGAATAAGAATAAGAACTTCTTGTCTAGTGATCCACTTGAAACTCTTGAAATGGGTCTGCACGATCATGGTGAGGAATATAGTGGTGATGATGATGATGAAGATGATG
>Ga0209611_10006405_pt1 | contig 19290 bp, 20 predicted proteins | sample S1TSphgellanicum_3_FD_187693 | JGI IMG/M metagenome (GOLD analysis project Ga0209611, IMG submission 187693) | Host-associated microbial communities from peat moss isolated from Minnesota, USA - S1T2_Fc - Sphagnum magellanicum MG (SPAdes) (version 2) | ecosystem: Host-associated > Plants > Peat... | reverse complement strand
AAGATGCATTTTGGATCCTCAATTATACACTCATGTGGAGCACCAACCACAACATTGTCATGTTGTGCTAAAAGAGAAATTGATGCAAAACTTCCACTTACGGATAAATAACAATGTCCAGAAATCCTTGACCCACTTGGGTATTGAAATATTGTTGCTTACTATTATTCCCAAATGCCACAAAAGGATAAAGATAGGCAAAATGGTCAATAAAATTGTTCAGAACAGAACCACACATTGAGAGTTAACTGGTGCAAAAACAAGGGGAAATGTCACTTTTGTGATGAAAAGTTGAGAATTGAGTGCACAAGTACCTGTTCTGGTGGAGGTATGCCATATGGCTCAAATTGCTTGTCAGTAGAGCCCCTCATATCTAATACATGAGGTTCCACAAAGAGGTTCTGCGCTTCCTTTCCTCTTGGGCTGGCATTCCGGAGTTTTTGGCGCCAGATAATTTGATAAGCTTGTTCTTCCCAGTCATTTAGTGATAGTTTTTTGGATCGAAGAAATCCTGCTTGCTGTTGCAACTGCATTGGTGTCACATTCCTTGATTTTGGACTAGTTTTACCTGATCCCATAATCCAGCACATTGACCCAAAATTAGCTGAAAATCCAAACCCAAATCTTTTGGGGTTTTTGACGTTGGTGCTGTTATGAGAGCACTTGATCTTTACCTGTAATGGCAAGCCGAGGAGTTGACTTGAAATCCTCAATCATTTTCACAGCAGTGGCCCGAGAAGGCACTTTGGTTTCCAGCCTTTTGAAACCAGCTTTTCCCCGCTTCTTAATCTTGCGGTGAAAATTCGTGTTCTCAGGATCAATCTCATCATCTGTCCATTGCTCAACCTCCTGCATCCACCCCAAATCAGCAGGGGAAAAAGAAAACGATGACTTTCACAGCAATGACTTGAATTTTGAATTAGACATTTCAAACTACCCATATGCAAAATGCAAGACTGAGAATTCACCTAACCATAGAGGAAGAATGATTTGTCTGAAACTGAAGGAAATGATTTCTTGACCTAAATCTGGGTACACATGCTAAAGGAGCAAAGGTTGGTTGTCCATGGGGTCGCAGAAAGGCTTACAGGAGCGACCGGGTCAGAGAGTGCGGGGATTGTTTCCTCCTCGAAATCCAAAGTGGAAAGAGCATCACGAAATCGGGACTTTCGGTTCGGCTTTGCAATTCTAGCATTCCATTGCTGTGAAGCTGCTGCAGCTTCAACTCTGGTGAAGGAGTGATGGGATTGACGCCCCTGTGGTGATACATGGTGGCCGTGACTAAAACTTCCGGCCGGCGGCACTTGTGCTGTTGTTGTTCCCCCGCCCCAATATGCCGATGCTACTGCTGCCATACTACCCAACAAACGAAGCTCCGACATCGCCACCACTATTACTCAAATACCCAATCACCAAAAATTTTCTTTCTTTCTTTCTTTCTTTCTTTCTTTCACAGAGAGACAGACAGACACAGAAAGAAACACACCCTCTTCCAATGATCACAAAAACTAAATACCCAAAACTGTAACAGGTGCTACTGCTCTTAATCCATCAACACACAGAAAAAACTCCAAAAAATAAAATAAAATGTACCCATCACACAAGAAGAACAAGAACAAGAACAAGAAGAGCAGACCCAGCAATGGACTTCAACTCTCTTCTTCTCCCATCAAAACGCTGCCACAAATGCATCTTTTTGACACCCAAACTCAAGAATGCTTTCTGTTTCTTGTTGTTGATGATGATGATGCTGGGATTGTTGAAAAGATCACGGATTTGCTAAGCTCTGAGGAAAAGAAATGGCAAAGATAAAAAGGAACAAAGAGCTACAAACTTTCCAAGACCCAATTTTGTTGTGCACAAAAACCACAGAATCCAAAACATCATAATCTCCCATACTGTTTTTCCACCTTCCTTCTTATCACAGACCACAGCTTTTCATCCAACACCAGCCCACACTAGGTACATCTTTTCATCCAATACCAGCCCCCATCTTATCACAGACTAGGTACAGCTTTTCATCCGTCACCCACACCAACGAAGATTCTTATCTCAACTTGCACTTTGGATGGATGCCTACTACTACATATTGCATTCATTCATTCATTCATCCAGGTTAAGAGAGAAACGACCTCCTCCTCCTCCTGTTTCCTTTTTTCCTTTTCATTCATCCAAGTTGAGAGTTAACCTACTCATAGGTCATAGGTCAGATTTGGCATACATTAATTAAAAATGAATGTGCCGAAAATTTGTGGAAATTTTAGAGAAAATTGTGGAATTTTGGAAGGAGAATTTAAATCATTTTGTCCAATATTTAAGAAATTTGTAAAAATTAAAATTTGTTTGCTTCAAAGGCAAGTAAACCCATGTATATAATTGATTGGATGGAAAACATGCAAAGAGAGAGCTCCATTGTTCAAGAATTTCACCTAAATATGTCAAATTGGAGAAAAGATTGAATGAACAAGAACCAATGTGAGCGGTGCAAAGCTTGGCATGCAAACCTAGAGCTTAATGTGTGCACAAAACTTGCCAAAACCAAAAAAAAAAAAACTAGTTCTAAAGAATTTAAGAGGCAATTTGTCAAAATGTTTGGAAACTTAAAATTGAGTGTTGAAATTATTGATGCCATAATTTTGCAATGTAATATGTCGAATCTTGTATTTTACTCAAATTAACATCATTGTACTCTTGTGAAACATTAAGACATATGACTTCAATTGAGCTGCATGTGTAAAATACAATTGTTGTTGCATCCAAAAAAATTGCAAACATGTTAAAGTAAGCCAATATGCGATTACTCTTTTTTTTTTAGTGAAATTAGCCATAACTTAAAATTTTAATATATTTTTGTGAAATATTTTTTAGTTTAATGATCAATATGAGGATGTTATTTGACTTTATTATAATAATATATTATGTTTTATGTTCTTAATATGCATTTAATGAATTTTTTGAAAAATGTAGATAATGAAAGTAAGACTTTAATTATATTTTTGGTAACTTGAAGTTGACGAGACATTAAAATGTATTAATCATTGTAGACTTTTGCATAGTTTAAAAGACCATATTTTTTCAAATCTTTAACTTAAAAATAAATTTAATATTTTACTTGGTTAGTTTTAAATTCATCTATTACATATTTTTCTTACACTAAAGTTTTTGAACTTGGTATGTAACTTCCTATAAACTTAATGAATTGCATGATGGTTTCATAATGATAGTTCAAAAGGATTTGAATTGATTTCTTACATTTATATCAAAATAAGAGGTTTTCAATGTGAAGGGTATTTTTTTAGTAGGCATTTTTGCATGCTTGCTCCGAAAAATGTATGTGAAAACACATTCATAACTTTTTAACCAATTCAATGGTTTGTAAGAAAATCATAGTTTGGACATGTGAGAGATGCTTGCTCCACAACTAAAAAAATGAAACATTTAAATGGATGAGAAACAAGCTTGTGAATTAATTTGATTTGTGTGAGACTTATCTCTTGTTTGTTAGTTGTTTCTCACAACATAAAAAGAGATTCAATTTGTCGTCAAACTTTTCTCTTTATCTATTTAGGGGCATTGATTTCACTCTTGCTATTGCCATTTCCTCAAGAAAGTTTTTAGGGAGTTGAGTACTAGTTGTGTCATCTTCAGCCTCCTTATTTTTGTTCAACTTATGTCTCTTTTTGTTGGATGATTTGATTTGCATTGATTATAAATAACACTAAATCCCATTCCAATAATTTCGATTGCTCATGACCTTATCCTTTCATGATTCATGCATATTTTTTCTATTTTGAATAATTCATTGGGAAGAATCATGCATGTTTTCTCCATTTCAAATATCTCATTGGGAAACAAGTTGAATGCATTTAGGATTCCATTTTAGAACATATGTTCCATCAAACCCATTGCAACCCATTGACATCTAAGAGATTTGTTCCTCATTTTAGTAATTTTTTTTCCAATTTTTTGCACAAATGATTTTTGGTAGCAACAATGCATGGAATACAAAAGGCTCATAAGGTCCCTCTTTCAATCCTAACCACTTTCCTTAAACAACATGTTCCAATAACTCTTCAAAAGAAACAAACCTCAGCATTCTAAATTAGGTAGTAATGATGGCACTAACCGCCTCTCAACTTGTGCACCCTTCACCCTTTCCCATTTCAATTGTGGGTAGTTGAAGTTTGAATTCCAATTTAACCTTAGATTGTTTAAATTTCAAACAATACTAGCAATGTACATAGTTAGTGTAGACCATATCATTTTTCACCACTATTAATTATTTTCTTTCTTTTTGTTTTGCACTCCCCCTTGTTTTGTCTTGGAATAAAGTTTTACAAGTTTACATCGTTGTGCTTTTTCTTAAGTGGGATAGGTAGCCATCCGAAGGTTCCATCACAATTTGTTTTACTCGTACCATGAACTGGTGGAGAACACACTTGAGATCTGAATCGACATTGGGGAAAACCACCCTTGAGATGTGAATCAAGGGTGGGGGAACACGCTATTTCCATACTACAATATGACATAGATATCACTACATTGTAATTGGCCAAAATGATTTTGCATGTATTAATTGTAAGCTAGAACTCTTCGTTTTGCTGGAAAGAACATGATTAACTTCTGGGGCTGTTTTTGGTGCATAGAGGTTTGCAGAAACAAGTTGTGCTAGGAGTATTTGGCCAAAGTGAACCAAAAGCCACTGACTCACAATGATGAATAGATGGTGGGTGGGTAGGAAAAGTACAGGCATCAAAACACAGCGATTTTTCTAACCCTAAATTTCACGGTTGCTAACCCTGACATAACAAATTCAAGTGCACAAGAAAGTCCACTACGGGTCTCACTAGTTTTGCATCCCACATTGCAAACACAAGGGACAAGAAAAATGGCACATATGGCTTGTGCAGACACTGTAGAATGTACAAGCATTTCCAACCTAGAAAATGCTTTTTTCAAATTTCATAACACCATTGATGATGCAATGATACATTAAGACAATATAAGCATTTAATTAGGAGCTTGTACCATAGACACGGATGCGCTGCTGTATTGGGGTTCGACATGAGGGGCAATCTTGCATACCTTGCTTCTCGTGAAGCTCGTTGCACTTGGTGCAGACTACCTGATGAGCACATGGTAAAAAAACGACCGACATCTCCTCACACATGCACATGACACACTCGCGCTCACGGCGGACATCCCTATGAGAGAAATCTTGGAGCTCTGCAAGCTCGCGTAATAACCTCTCATTCATTTCCTTCAAACCAAGCCTACCACTGGCATTGGGGAGTGGAACTACAGCAGGACCCCAGCGTGATGTTACCAGATGAGATGATTCTACTGATACCCTGAGGCCAGTTATCTCCTGCTCCAACCGTTGGATATCATCACGGTGACGCTGCTTGTCCGCCTCAGCTTTCCTCCGCATTGACTCTTCTTTTCTCTTAGCAGCTGCATCTGCTTGCTCTCTCGATCTCTTTTCATTGTCAGCTCGTAAAACAGCTTCCTCTTTCGCTTTCTCTTCCTGCCTCCATCTGACCTGAAATAGGCCCATGAAAGTACTATCTTGCTCAGCATCTTTCACTAAGAAATTCACACTTTCATTTGACTGACTCTAAGGGACTGTTTGAACAATTTTCCAAGACATAAAGATTTCCAGCCCTGATCTAACATATTCATACCCACAGGAAAAAAATATTGCTCAGCCAATAAAATCCATTACAGATAGAGACCCTAAACCTTATCAACAAACAGGAAACATGAAGAGGAAATGGTCGATGGAGATGAATTCTTGCCAATACTACTAGAACTATACAGCATCTGTTTTTCAGCACAGGCAGTAAAATCTAGAAATGACATGGAAAAAAGAAAATTACCTCCGCCTGCTGCTGCCGTTCCTTAGCTTGTGCAAGCTGCTGTTGCATTTGGATCAACTTACGCCTCTCCTCTGACAAATCTTCCTGTAGCTTCACCTTCTGTTTCTCCCAGGCTTGCACCCGTTTCAGACTTTTCTTTTCCCGTTTGGCAACCTCTTGGCAGATGGCAATAGATTCAGCTGAATTGAGCTTAGCAGCCTCCATCTCTGCCCGCACTTCTGCATTCTCATTCTCCAGCCTGCGCACTGCAGCATTTGCACGATCTACTTGGCCACTTGCCTTTTTCAGAGCACTTTCCATTTCTGCAAGTTTTTTCATTGTGCTGTCTTCCAGTGCTTTTTGATCCTTCTTCAGGCGCAACATCTCCTCTCTTGCCTGTCGCAGAGCCTTGAGTTCAGCCAAGTCCTTGCTCAGCCGCCGGGCAGCCTGCATTACTTTTTGCTGTGCCCATTCTGTCCGGTCTTGCAACTGAGTCTCAAGTTCTTTTACACGTATCTTAAGGCTCAGAATAGTCTCCTCATTCTGTCCAGCCACAGCCTCTGCTTCAGCCAACAGAGTCACATTACTTGTGACATCTGCCTCCCCTTGGGTACTTAATCTTGACCGCTCCAGCCCTCCATCACTGCAGCTTGAGCTCTCTGAGTGATTAGAGATTGTCAAAGAGAGCTCTGATTCCTCTAGTCCCACATCAATAGCTTCCAGATTGTCTCTATCCAGAATTTGAGATCCAATACTCAGTTCAGATGGGCCTACATGTGAAGGCATCCCAATCTGTGGTGCTGTCCCAAGGTGGTCTCCCTCAAGAGGTGAAGGACCAACAGTAGAATTACTTGCAGATGGGGTGCCAAGACCAGTTTCAGTGACCAAATCTGGTGTTTCATCTGCAAACACAACATGCAGATTATCATTGCTCACACGAGAGATCTCTGTCTTCTGAAGCACATGAACAAAAGAAACCAACTACTATCTGAAGACAAAAGCATTGAAGGACTACAAGCTTGTCCCTCTGCACTGCAGAATATATAAACCTTTTCACATGAATGACATCAGCAGCTATCTGGAGAGAAAAGCATCAATGGGCTGCTACGACAATGTCCCCTCTGCACTTTAACAGGCTATGTGTAAACCTTTTCTAGACCTCTCAAGTAAGATGCTTCTTGTATGATGACCAACAGTTTTTTGAGTGCACACTTATCATAATCTCTACACACTACCTGACAGCAGAACAAATTCTCTTCCTGCTCAATGACAATTATAAGCTTCAAAAGAGTTGAGTTATAAGATTACCTGTAACAGTGGGACAAGTCAACAGTATTTCAGCATCATTGAACTTGATGTTGCCAACCATTTCCATGAAAGTGCTCTGAGAAGAGATGGCATTTTCTGATCTCCCAAATGCCACTGCATCTCTGGAACCATCTGTTTCATCTTTCCTGTGTTCAATCTCCTGCATTTACCATGAAATTTTCACACCCTTAAATTGGATAGCTTCCACCAATGTCCATTCAGATAATGATATCAGTTCAAGAGCTGATGATTTGTAATAATTTTCATTAGTATTGAGAACTTCTCTCCATACTTACAATTACAGCCAAGCTGGAGAGAGTGAAAAAATGACCCAATAAAGTAATACTAGAGATTTCAGATCCAGCAATATATCAGCAAACAGGAGAAAGAGGAAACCCAAACCGAACAGTAGAGAGAAAACTGAGGCCAGGTTTCAAAAGCATTGACTACTCCACAAATGTTCAGTGACCTTCAAGGGCAACAGATATGGTGGTAACCAGCTACACTAATATCCCCACTGACTTCAGAGGCCCTGGCAGTGGATGGAGATCAATCCCATACATTAACAAACAGAGTAATCTTCTGTTACAAGACTGGCAGTAACCTGAAGATTTAGCCATTATGCTGGATAACTCAACAAAACATAAAAGAGAAGGGGATGCCTAAGGAAACAAGTATAAAAGCAAACAAATAGCAAAGGCAAAAGGGACAAATGAACCAGAAAAGGAAAGAGGATGAGAACAGAGAAACAGCACAGAAAGCTTTACGAATATATTCTTTTGTGGCCAGAGAAAATGGGTTTTGGAAAGCTACCCACTTGGGGTTTAAGAAGCCCCTTTAAAAAAAATTGTTTTCAAGATTCCAGATACAGAAACATCAAACTGAAATTCTTTCTTCACTTGGCAAAATTCAAGCACAGCAAGAATGGGGTACATCACCATTACATAAGAAAAGACATACCAACTGTATTGGGTCAAGATCAATTGCTTCCAAACAGGCCTGGTTCTGGCACAACAAAATTACAACTTCTTTCATTGTGGGCTTTCTGTAGGGATTACCAGACCTTCAGCAGTCTACAATTTCATGAGATCTTTCTGGAGAGATTGCCAAACCTTCAGAAGTCTACAATTTCATGATTTCTGACGTTTTGGGAAAAAAAAGTCGCAGACAAAGATTTGCTCAGAATTTCATGACAAAGGCAGCACAAAATGACTGAATTGGTGACATTTCATTGGAAGAACCTAATGCTCCATGGTACATGTATGCATGTTCTTATGTTTTCAGCATCATCTCCAATTGAAAGCAACAGAAATTCCAACATGTACAAAGAAGGACTCCTGCAGGGCTTCACAACACAATTGCTATGACTTTCAAGAGTAATTGAAGAAAGAAAATTCTTCAGAGCAGATGAGAAAGATGCAATCCTTTCCAGGGCAGATATGCTGCTGTAAAGAAAGGAAATGGAATCTTCAAAGAAGAACTTGAAACCAGAAAGACATGAAAGCTTGGGATGCTTACAGGCCTAAGGAGTTTGGCATGGGTGTGAGGGATTTCTTCCTCATCTTCAATGTCAAGCTGAGAGCTGTCATCTTCCCAGTCAAGAAAATTAGAGGGCAAGGTCAAGGACCCATGATCATGACACAAACTGGGAGAATTCAAGTCAGGAATTGCTCTTGAATGATCTGATAATTTGTGTGTAGTAGCTACTACTACTGGAGCTCCATCTGATGATTCCTCTAGAGGAGGCAGCGTAGTTGTTCTTCCAGCTGCAGCTTCCTCGCTCAACAAGTATTGGTGAAGCTCCTGGAAATGGTGACCATCCCGCAAGCTACTTCTTCGGGATGGCGATGATGATGAAGCTGCTGTTACAACAGCAGCATCATCATCATCACCATCCCAATACTCTGGTGCACTTCCTGCCGCCATAAAAGCCTAGAACCGGGGATCGACTCTCTGGTCTATGTGCTAGAATGAGGAAGAACGTCGCGGGGGTTTCCTGCAGGAAGCAGCATAAGTACCCTCCGGCGGCCCGATTTAGTCCGGGACCAGCTACTCGCAAATAGGTCAAGTCTTGCGAAGAAGAAGAAGAAGAAGAAGAAGGAGCGAATCCTGCAACCCTTGTAAAGGAAACAAAACCCCAGGAGACGAGAATTCCCTCAAGCTCTGCTGCACCTCCACGCCTGATCCGACACCCGAAAATTCCAAAACCGCCACCGCGAAATCTACAACAACAGGAGGAGATCACAAACCTTGCAGCAGCCTCCCTAGTCACAACTCCCTAGACGCAGCTCTGGAAGCAGCCTCTTCAGAGGCCGAATCTGAGGCGAATTTGCGACAGATTTCTCGAGTAAACATCCGTTGGAAAGCAATCGTTGCAGGGAACCAGCGCAAAGCTACAGGCGCGATGTCCAAAGCGAGATGCAGCGCAGCGCAGGGATCGTGAGCGCGGCTGTTGGAGACAACGGAGAAGAGTGCGTCTCTCGATGCCTGCTGTCTCCTCTCTCCTCTTCTCTCGCCCCCCATCGCATACTCCATACGGGTATTATACACTGTATTGTACGACCGTATCTATACTTTATATACTTTAGTATCGCAATATGTGTGAGTCTAAAGTTCTTTTTTTAATTATATAATATATTTTAATCTTCCTTTTTTATGTATTTTTCTTTTTTCCATTTCTTTTTTATTCCCCTTTCTTTCTTTCTTTCTTTCTTTTTTCCATTTAAAAATCCTTTTTATATTTTGACTGCCTGTTAGAATTTGTGTTTTTTATTTTCAATTTTGGTGATGCAGCCAAGGTGGCAATCATCCATAAGCTGATTTAGCCAAATTCGGCTATTAACAATGAGAGGGGAAAAAAAGAAATACCCATACATATATATATGCACATGAGTGAACAAGAACATACCCATGCAGCATAATGATGGATGGATGATCAGTGGATAAGAAGCACTTTTCTGTTAGGATCCTATCTCACATATGATGTTACCCTAGTTGTTGGTTTTTTTTTTTGACCTATTTTTAAATTTTAAAAAAAAATTATATAACTATTTAGTAAAATCATAATAATAATAATAATAATTATTATTATTATTATTATTATTATGATTATTAATGAAGAGATATCTATGTATCTATCTACCTACCTACTTCCTACCTATCTTATTGGCCCCACCACATAACCACCCACTTTTCTTACCTACATACTTGCATATTATCACCTATTTGCATCTACATATTTACTAGAACTTTTGTGACCAAAAAAAAGCTCTGAATTTATTCTAATATTTTAAATACTTTAATTTTTAAAATTTTAACCTTCACTTTGAATGGAGGTTTATCAATTTAATAATATCTCCCACTCGCTCCCCCTTTTTATTTTCCTCATATGTAACCCATATGGTTTCTCATAGTTCATCATTATTTATGTCAATCTCAAATCAAATGCTAATGTGCCTTTTCATGTCCATGTTATCAAAAAATGAAAATTATTTTTTGAAAATGTATTGAAATTATATATATATATATATAAAATTACGAGTCTATTACATGGATAGCTAGTCCAATTGAAACAATAGACTCCAGATAAATCCAAAGAACAAATTATGTCTTTACAATAGATGTGCACCTAAACACCCTTACCTATCTATAACCGCTTAGTCGTCCCTACCTACTCACAAACCATGTACATGTCCCTACCTATTTGTAGATCACCTACAATTCCTTCAACTATCTAGTGATTGTGTACATATGCCCCGCACGTAGGTACAAACCACCTACACACCTCTACTTGTTTACTAACCGTGTAAAGACCCTTAGTTACCTAATCATCTCGGTGTGCATGCAAGAAAATGATAATGATAATTTTGATGGAACCACAATGAAGGTGTTCTTATACCAAAAGGCTTCCACCTTAAACCCTAAACCCTACTCCTTGAATAACCACTTTTCTACAAATTGACATTCTACAAAAGAACATAAGAATGGAGGTATTGGATAGTAGATACCATCATTTTGATACAAGCCTCAATGATATTTGGTGTTATAGTGATGAAGGCATTACAAATAAACCATTTAAAGTTTTTTTACTTGCAATCCTTATATCACACTACACTCAAATCCATTCTCCCTTGACCAAACTTAAACCAAAGACATGAAGCAATTTGCCAAGACCTCATTAGAGAGGAGTCACACAAATTGTCATTTATTTGCTTGAACACCCTTAACACAATAATAATATGGTACATTGAGCAATACTCACATTGGAACTAGTGTTTTCTTTTCCCCCAAATTTTTGGGGAAATAGAACACATTTCACATTGAAAACAAAGAATTCCAAATTTTTTCAAGTTTTCTTCCTAAAAACTCGTCAAATAAGTAGCATTTGCCACACACAAAAAGTCATTGGGATTGCAACCTATTAAGCCTTCAATATGGCTTTATCCATTATCTCCTCAAATCCACACAACTAGGGAAATATTTTTGTTTTGATTTCAACTTGTGTGTGGCAATTTATATTCTTCATAACGTGGACAACAAGAACTACCATCAAACATGTACATATGGGTGATCTACCTAGTGACCTTGGCATCAAGGTTGTTGACATTCTAACTTTCCTTGGATAAATGGTGGTTGGGTCATGTCTTTAAGAAAAGAAAGCCCTCCACATGTTTAGCCTCTTGCACTTTTATGGGAAAATGACGAAAATGTATTAAGTTCCTAGAATGATGAACCATTGTCTAAACAAATGGTTGCCAATGGTTTTTGACCCATCCCATGATTTAAAAATTGCAAGAATTTTCACATTTCATATATGCTAGTGTAGCTTGTGCCATTGACCCAAGTGTGAACACATTCTTTATTTGTCACATTTTCAAAATTGAAAATTCAACAATTCGACAATATGAAGACATTAAAGGCTCGACTGATTTTTCTTCCAAACCCAATTTTTGCAATTCATTTAAATTTCAGCAACAAAATCCACTCAAAAATCAATATTTTTCACACCTTAGCTCTGAAAATTGTGAAATAAACTCTATTAAATCTGACTGGCTGAGGGCTTTCCAACAACACCAAGAACACACCCAAATTCCAATGCAGTTTTCAGCTTCAATTTTATTTAGTAAAATTTGAAAATATTCAAAATATGTGATTAGAAAATCTTAAGCAACCTTTCATAGTGTAGGCAATTGCGGTGATTTTTTTGAAAATTAAAAAATCATTTTGGCTCTCCTTTTTCAAAAAACAGCGAATTTCTTGCAAAATACTCTTTTTTCAAAATATTTTTCGCAAAATGTCGGGAATGCACCACCAAAAAAATCAACACCCGAGGATGGTTAGTTGGCCAAATATCACAAAGGAAAAGGAAAAGTTGGACTAATGAATATAGGTAACTTATGGGTACAACCCAAGTTAGTTATAATTGAAAACCCTAGTTGTGGTTCTCCTCCTCTCTCAAGAAGAGAAAAAATTGGTACACTACTCTATGGTGGTGGTGAAGAGTGATTTCCTTTTTGGATGAAATTTAGTATCCTGATGACCAAAACAAAGGGGGGGAGCTTGTGACAAGTACAAAGGCTTTTTTTTGGGGAAAAAATGGTTCTTTGTACCACATTATGAGGAAGAACTTTTTGAAGTTGCCAATTTTTGGACATTAGGTCGTAGCATGTCGTCAATCTATACCATGACGACTAAAATATTATATTGCCTTCTTTGACATTTAGCCAAATTTGGCTAAGTCTTCTTGTGGATGATCACCAACCCACCTTACCTCACAAAATTGAATAAATTTATAATTTAATAATTTAATAAAAATTAATCATTAAAAAAAAACACTAGTGATAATTTCAACTTTATGTAGCTAAAAGAGGGCCCTAAGAGAGTTTGACATTGCAACATCATGTCTTTGATTTTCATAGTTGAAAAACTTGCAAAATTGTTGTCTTCAACACATTCTGTGCACCTATATTTTGTGCTTTTCAAAAGTCAGATGTAGTGGTGTTTTTGGGGTTTAACAAACATGACAAATTTCTGACAATGTTCATGGTCATTGTTGACAACTTTGAAAGAAATCGACTCTTTTGCTAAGTGAAAAAACCCAAGAAAGCATGGAGGTGTTTTTATTTATTTATTTATTTTTGCACAAGAAGTTTAGTGATGACACCATTAAGTTGAAAGATTGGTTGATGTGTTGTTTGTCATTGCTACACCTTTCAATGCACATGATCATACTCTTAATCAAATATATAGTCATACTCCCAACCTTTCTCATTAGCCTATGTCAAATATGGTCACAAATTGTGCAAAGAATAGAAATTTTCTAAGAGCCATGGAGATTGCTGAGCATACAATTGAAAGGGCTAGTAATTGAGAAGCCAGTGGGGGGTGTGGTGTGAGGATTTCTGGGTTTAGGGTGTTTAGGGTTTAGGGTTAAACCCTAAACCGTAAACCCTAAACCCACCCTTTGGGGAGGGTGAAGCAAGCATCCACCTCATTGCTACTTCAATGAGCCAAATGGTAGTTGACATGTGAAAGTAGCCACCTCATTGTGACTTCACTGAAGTGAATGGTAGTTGACTAAGTTATATGTACATCTTTTTTCTTTCTTACAACTCCTTTGATCAAGCCCTTGTCTTTCTTCAAGCACCTCCATTTGTCTCATTGTTTGGGCACATTTTTCAACTTGCATGTTTATAACTTGTAAACCGGAGGGTGGGGGGAACATGAGAGAGGGGCAAGGAGTGTTGGTGGGGGGAAGCAAAAGGAAACCCCTAAACCCTTTTATTTTGGGGCAATGAGGGTCAAATGGGTGTTTCTATTGAGAACTGCCCGTAGTTCCAGAAAATTGGGTGAGAGGCCAATCAATATTGGCTTGTTCAAAAATAAAAATAAAAACAAAAATTCTGTATGCACCCATGAACTTATTAGTAGATTGTGTTGGGGGGTGTTGAGTTTTTGGTTTTTTTTTCCTCAATCTGTTCCCCATTATGTTCCCACCAAGTTTCAAGGGGTTTCCATGAAGTTGTAAAGTTCCCAATGTGTTCCCAATAGCACCACACTTTTATTGCATATGCTTTGCCCAAAGTTGTCCTTTTTTCATCTATATTGGGTGGGCCAAATAGAAACTTTCGGACCCTCCAAAGTTTCAATGCCAATGAAAATGGCTCATTAAAAAAAGAAAAGTTAAAATTTCAAGGCACCCCCATTTAATTGAATTGAATCATGCATATACCACCCATAGAATTGCACCAGTACTTGTTGGAATTAAATTCATATTTTGTGTTGTTAGAGATGTTTACCAAAGGTCTTCACATATGTGACATGGAAGTCCTCTTGTGATCTAAAGGCATGTCTTGTAAAAGCTAAGACATCTTTAGGGTTTTTTTTAGGTGCCTTTGTACATGGGGATGTGACCATCACCTTTTGGTTTTTTGTTCTTGAAGATTGATAGTGATGGCAACTGGCAAGAAAGAAGCCATGAGTCTCGTGTGCTAGGTGATAAGAATGTGTGGAAGCATTGTGTGGGAACATGTATGGAGGAAATGCAATGAAAGATGGTGACAAGGAATGTTGATGAGGATTTAAGTAGGGAAGCTTTGGGCTAAACTTCAGATAAACTAAGTCTATTTCATTAATTTTTTATGTGTGTGATTCTATTTTTTAAAAATGATGATGTATACAAAATCTTTTTTATGTTGCATAAGGACAAGTAGTTTGTAAGATGTAGAATAGAATGTAGGAATTATGTTTTTGTTTTCTTTGACCCAAAATTAGAGAATTGGAAGGGATGACAAAGTTTTGTGTTCATTGTCTGATAGGTCCCATGCTTGAGAGTTTTGGGTTGGGAGTTGGATTCTTGGGTGGGTCATGAAGAATAAAAAATTGTGGTGCACTAGGTTGGAAAGGATTTTCATCGAAAACAAGGTTTTGACATCCTAGTTTTTTGTGTTGTTGGACCATGGGATGATACCTATCAATGGACAAAAGAGAGTCTAATCCAATTTCTTCGGTCAGTGTCATAAAGGTTTATTAAAATTGATGTATGTTTTTAAAATGTAGTTATGTTGTCGTTTTGATGGTGTGATGTTAATCATTGGAAATCATGTTTCAAAAATCATATGAATAAAAAGTACTAGCAATTAGTGTGGATTGTCTTTGGAGGTTACACAACACTATTGTTAATGGCAATCAACACACACCCAATTTTGGTATTATAGTGATTTTTTTAGTGGAATTGAATAAAATTTTACTATGGTTTTAGACCATGGTTGGTTGTGATGATTTACATAAATTGGAGCACCAATAACAATACAATGGACTGAAACAGAAGAAAGAATTTGGAGGAGGCACAACATAAAGATGAAATTCAAGCTATAAGTGAATTTAACTTTCCTTTTCCTAGGTTTGACATTATATTTAGAGTTGAAGTTGTTATCAATTGATTACAAGGATTTCGAGTGGTCCATATTGTTGGATTAGATCCAGACTAAACACAAATTGGTGATTTGGCTATCCATGTGTCACATTTTGGTTTTTACAGAAAAGCTCACATTCAACTAAAAATTGATGGTGAAGCTAGGAGTTGGACAACTATTGCCCACCAACATACCAAAAAAAATTCTATCATTTTTATTTAACCCAATGAATATTGAATCACAGAAGAAAAATGAAGTAATTCCTAAAGTAGGAGATTTATGGATCCATGTAGTTGTTATTTCACCTCATCATAAAGTGAGGTTTTTCTTTCTTAAAATTGATGGGTTGTTTGTTGTAAGGAACAATGTAATTAGGGTAGAACATATAGGTGGGGAATCCAAGGCTTTGGTTTGGAGGTTAAGGAAGGATTATGAAAGAGAATGGCTTCAAGGAATTTTGAACATGAAAATAAGATGCAATATGGTTTGCAACAACTTTCTATTGGGTCTTTCCTTGTGCTAAGTGATGACCCAAACTAAGACATAAAATTATATTGAAGTGAGGTTGGAGTTGGTTGACAAGATGACTTACAGCTACCTTAAAAGTTGTTATAAAATAGAAATATGGAACTATGGATCCAAAAAAAATCAAGGTCAAGCTTGATGAGTTGAGATAACGAATGCAACTATACTATGATATATTGGAAAAATCGTTCACTAAAGGAAAAATTATGGAGGTTGAACATGGAAGAAGATTTTTGTCAAAACTAAACACAAAACTAGAATAATTTTACATATGTAACTGAACAATTAAAGTTTCAATGTCAAAGTCTTTCCTATCCAATATCATGTTATACATGATACAATGACAAATAACTACATCAAGTAAAAACAAAACATGTAAATTATTTTTAAGGAACAATTTTCAAAAGCTTTTTTTTTAAATGCTAAAGGAATTTTCCACAACACTTTTGTTTCATGATAAATGTTTGTTGTACAATGCCTCAAATATAGTATGTTGAACGTTGCCAAATTGTTTGTGTAGAATCATCAACCAAGGAAGCAAAAGGTAGCCCTTATTAGTAATCAGACAAGGTTTGATTTCTTTTTCACCTTTGTTGAAATGAAACATATTTTCATTCACTACATTTTTATATAAGTTAGAAAGGTGTAATATGTGAGCATTGTTCATTGAACCAAATAATCCAATAAAAACATCACGAAATTTCTTTTGGCAATCAACCATCACTTGTAGTTGCATGCTATAAGCTTTGGATTTGAAACAAAATCACCTTGAGGTTTTTGGATATGAATTTGTTTTACGTTGATGGCATTGTAAATAAAAGGAAAATTGGAAAATTTCTTGAACCCCCTCATCACTTCTACCAAGTCTTCCCCTTCTAACCATCAAATTTGATTTCTGAAAACGACTTTGACAAAACAAACAAATTTTCATAAAACCAAATGCATTGTTGAATTGCCAATGTCAAACAATTCAAAACAATGAAGGTGCTTTGCACCATGAACAAGCTTGTACAAAAACATGCAACATGGATTCCCATAGGCATAACACATTTATACTTTGTGTCTTTCTTTTGCATCAAATGTTTTAGTTTGATAATTAAGTGAAAAACAAAATCCATGTTCATTTTGAAATGTTCAATCCACTTCAATTATTGTATTAAATCGTTAAGAAATGTGAATACCACGTTATAGACTATCACAACCCCACTTTGAGGGAAGTGTGAGGTCGCCACTCACACTCCCAATAATGAGACTTGGGAATCCCCTAAGACCCCTGAAAACTCAGAACGTGATTGTAGGGGTCAAAACACCTCACATCGAGGTGTTCTTTATACATCGGAAAGGTCTTGAAGTGTAGATATCCGAAATGGTCTTGCATGAGCCATTTGGACATCTACAGCACAAGTTATGGGGGAAAGAAGAGCTGGGAGTCAAACTGGCAGTTTGACTTTCGACCATTAAAAGTCGGGAATTAACCCGATCCTAGTGTGTGTAAGTGAAATGTGACACACTGTTGGACAGTTCTCAAGGAGAGCTACAAGTTTGCTTCAGACCTCGTCCCAATCAGAGGTCAGAGCGAAAAGTTATGAACGCCCAAAGTCCCAAAAGTCCAAACCGAAACAGTTTCGGAACTCCACTTTGGGAGTCCCGGGAAAAAGTGTCATTCGGATGTAAGTGCGGCGGAGAGACGCAAATAATACTATATGGGGGAAGGTGGTGGCTTCCCTCGAGTTCGGGCCGTGGTGAGTCAAGTGAGTCCAAGGTTGCCCGTGGCTTGTCCCAACATTGAGAGTGTGCAGAATGAATTTTAACCAACTTGTTGGTTGGTTTTGGATGCAAGACCGAATAACTAAATAGCTTGACCCTCTTCCTAGTTTAATCCTAGAGCTTTCAACACGCCCCTCTCACCCCCTTTTGTGCTGGAAGCTGGGAGCGGCACCAAGTTCCAACTATTTTCGCTCTTTAACATAGTTGGACCCTTTTTGGGTCTAACAAGGAACTTGGGGGCGCATTATAGACCTAGTTTTCACCCCATCGCCAAGGTCTTTATCGAACAACAAGTTGTAAAGACATAACAACCTTTATTAATGTAGAACCACAAAGTTCATCATGCTGTAGAAACATGATTTGTTCTTTGTAAAACATAATGGAAATTGACACCTTGAGGATGCTAAGTTGTTCTCATGGAAAAAAAGGAGACACTCATGCACTTGCAAAACAATTTAAAACAAAAATGCCAACAACACTACCTTCAAAGCCCGCATGCTACAAAAACTTCTTGCAAGAACATCACACAAAAAAATTAAAAGATGTAAAAGAAAAATTCAAAAGAACAACAACAAAACAATGTAACTATGAAACTATAGATCAAAAAGCAAGCAAGAAAAATATGGAGCTATGTGGATCTGCAAAGTGAAGAGCAAGATTGAAGGTGATCTATGAAGTTGCATAGATTTCCAAAGCGAATAACAAGAATGAAGGTGAAATTGCAAGTAAGCAAAAAAATGATGGAGCTACACGAAGTTGTGGAATTGCAAGTAAACAAGAAAATGATGGAGTTGCATGAATCTATAGACTTGTGAGTAAACAAGAGGGTGAAGTTGCAAAAGGTGGGCTCACAAGTTGTGCGGGTTGTAAATGTGAAAGTGGAGCTACGAAGGTGTCAACAAGAAAGAATCCAATAATGATGAGATAAGATACTGCACAATGCAAAATTTAACAACACCGCTCTTAAATAGTGACAATGAAAAGCAATGATAACATTGCACATAAAGATGTTAATGGAAGGTTTTAGAACAAAGGTACATCAATAGTGATAAGTTGTTGTCATCACTTTCCATCGTAACCCTAGAAACCCTAAGTGTAGGTGCTAACCTACTTAACTTTTTGATTAACTTACCCCTATGTGTGAAGAGGCCTTTATACATGTTCAAGCAAGTAGACATGCTATGAAAGGAATTTGATAAATTTGACTTTCATAGTTGGTCTATAGCCAAACATTACTGAATCTCCTTGTGGATGCTCACCAATGTGGCAACATCACAAAATCAAAAATCAAGAGGAAAAAAAAAAAAAACAAACAAAAAACCACTAGAACTTCAATTGGAATATTTAGCCAAATATGGCTATAAACCAGAAATAAAATACAAATATTAACACTGTGTTTGCCTACACAATGAAAACAA
>Ga0209611_10006400_pt1 | contig 19299 bp, 18 predicted proteins | sample S1TSphgellanicum_3_FD_187693 | JGI IMG/M metagenome (GOLD analysis project Ga0209611, IMG submission 187693) | Host-associated microbial communities from peat moss isolated from Minnesota, USA - S1T2_Fc - Sphagnum magellanicum MG (SPAdes) (version 2) | ecosystem: Host-associated > Plants > Peat... | reverse complement strand
AACTAGAATTGTACATAGTTCCTTTTTATTTTTGTTTAGATTTGTGAAAGAACAAACCAAGAAATTTTTTTTGCAAAAACAAACAAGAAAAGATTGTGGAAGAACAAGCAACAAAGGGATTTGTGGATTCTTAAAATGAGATAGATCTTGTGGAAAAACAAACAGCACCAACGAACGGGTTGTGGATTTCCGGATGTGCGAAACAAGAGAAGGATTGTGCACTTACTAACCACCCAAGAGTGAGTTCCCAAAGGAATGGAATCTGGATGGCGGACACCCACAAAAGTCTCCCCAAAAAAACCATTAAAAAAACAAAAGAAAACGCCCCAAAGTCCAAAAGTCCTTTAAGGAGGATGCCCAAGAACAACGAACAACGACGAACAACAACTCCGCCGCTGCTCCATCCCGAACCATTACCGACGACTTACGTACCCACATCGCCGATTCTCTCTAATTCAAGTCCTTGTTGCTCGTGTGGTGGAGCATAATGTTTGCACGTACATCGGATTCCATCACTCTAGTCTTCTTGTGACTGGGAGCAGGTCGATCGTCTGTCGGAAGTCGTTTTGAAGTAGTTTTGGATCGACAAGGGAAATAATAACAATTTAAAAAAAAAGCTTTTGTGGGTTGTGGGGTTTGAGGTTTTCAGTTGCTTGTTTGTTTTGGCAGAACTTCTTATGGGAAATTAGGGTTTTCTGGCACTCGGTTTCTTGTCTGAATGCTTCAGCGCTCTTTGGAAACCTAATTAGTTTCTTTCCGTTCTCCAAGCTTTCAGATCCGCAGCAGTAATCAGTGGACCTGCGGAAGCCGCCGAGAGAGAGAGAGAGAGAGAGAGCGATCTTTGCTGTTGAGTGAAGAATTGAACCGAGTATTATGGAGAAGGTGCTGGGTGTCTTCAAGCCCAAACCAACTCCCCAGGAGCAGCTCCGGGAGTGGCAGCGGAAGCTCAGACAAGAAGCTCGAAACGTAGAGCGTCAGGTCCGAGGTATGGTTCGTCTCTTTGCTCATCACCCCCCCCTGTGCTGCTTTCCTCCCTCCTTTAGGCTACCGTGCAAAGAGCATGGGATGATTTTGATTGTTGTACAATCGACTGGCACAAAAACCTCAACATCCACAACATGATGGGGATTGTCATGTCTACATGGGGTTGGGGATTTCTGTTACTCCCCTCCTCCAGTTTTCATACTTGTTTTTTGGCTGTTAGGTTTTGCCTTCAATCCAGAAGTATTATATTGTATCCAGAATTTCTTCATCACCGCTCTACTTCACAAGACACTCTTCCTTCTCCAAAGATGACAGAAACACAAAAAGGCTTTCTCTTGAGTTTTCAAACATACAATTTGTTGCTGATGATGTTTGTGGTCTGGAGGTCTGTTTTTAAGTTCATGGATTTGAACTTATCTTCACTATTTCTGAAGCATCTGATAATATTCAGTCTTCTGGAGGTGCTGCTGCCTCAAATATATGCATGCCCTCAAGTCATGATTGCAATGCATTTTATAGTGTTTGACCTCAAATAATAGTTTGCAGAAGATTTGCTTCTTTTGTTTGCACATCATCAGTTTGTGGAGTTTGATTTCACTTGTGGGGTGTTGAACAGGATGTGTGTAATGACCATTTCTGCATGATTTGTGAGAGTTGCAGAAATTCTGCTATGTACCCCTGATATCTGTCAGTGCAGTGGCTGAATTGTTGGTTTTTGGCATGAGCAGATATTCAACGGGAAGAGAAGAATGTGCAGAAGTCCATTAAGGAAGCTGCCAAGCGCAATGACATGCAATCAGCCAAGGTGATTGTATAATGTGAGAAGTTGTTCAACATATTCCAAGTGAGCTGAACATTTGGGACGCTAGTTAGTGGTGTAAATCAAAGATGGTTTTATCTTCCCATGTTCGGTTGGGACTGCATGATTTGTGGGGGTCTACAAACAGGAATTTCAACATTGGGTGAAGTATTTTGGAGATATATCTGGAGAATCCTAGCTTGCTTGGGATTGAAACCTCCAGCTTATATTATATGCATTGGCATGCTGCTCGAAGAAAAAAAAATCTCCTGGAAATCTGATTTTTGGCATACCTTTTCCTCCCCAAAGTACTAGATCCCTGAAATACAGGAATGCTTCTCAGAGTGATCTATGACTGGGGTTTTCTTTCACATTGCAGGATCAAGGATTATAGATGTAGCATCCACCTTAAGGTGTTAACTTTGCTCACCTATTCAGGGCAAAGTGTTAGGACTGAGGCTTTTAGGTTCAGGGAAAATCACCAAGGTGTGATTAGGGTTCTGATGAGGGTTGTAACTTCAGAGCTTTAGAGTTGTTGGTGTAGTTTTTTTCACTCCAGGTTCTAGTCTGTGGGGTAGGGCTCAAGTTAGGGTGACAAGTGTCAAGTGTAACTGACTATGGTTTTTTCTTTTGTGATTTCTGGGATGCAGTCACTGGCAAGGGAGCTTGTGAGTTCACGCAGAGTGGTAGACCGCCTATATGCAAATCGAGCACAACTCAACTCTATTTCTATGCATTTAGGGGAAAGTGTTGGTAATTTCTCCCACCTTGTCACCTTCAGATTCTCAGTAGATGAATTAGTAAATCTGTGACCTTAACCTAGCCCAAAACATCAGGTGCCGTTCTTGTCTTCCTAATCAACACAATGTTGCTACTAATCACCATGCCCAAGGCAAGATGGAATAGCAGGAGACAATGATGGTCCTTTTTCACCTGTGGGTTCCCGGCATAGACATAAAGCACTTGGGTTCTCCTAAAATGTTTTATAAAGGTGAAGCTGCAGAACTAAATCCATTTGAAGAGACTGGATTGAGGGTAGATTGTCAACTATTTTCACTTACACTTACCCTGCATTGGCAAGAGCAGGTGGGTTTAGGGTTCTATGTTCAGATTCTGGGTCTTGCTCATGAAAGTTTTTGGAATGTTGTGGCAGCAACGGCCAGAGCAGTGGGCCACTTGCAGAAAAGTGCAGATGTGATGAAGTTAGTCAATGGCCTCATGAAGACTCCAGAAATGGCAGTGACCATGCAAGAGTTTTCAAAGGAGATGCTAAAGGTCCAACTCTTCATTTTTATGTGTGTGTCTCTTTGTGTTCATGGTTTAGTCTTGGGGTTTAGGACAGCTGAAGTTCGAAGTTTCAGGTGTAGGGTTTTACTGGTAAATGAAGAGTTGGATCTCTCTCTCTCTCAGTTCACAAGAAATGAAGCTTGATTAACTATATGGCTGCTAATGAGTGGTGATAGTTTTTAACAGGCAGGAGTCATTGAGGAGGTGATGAGTGATGAGTTGGACTCAGCCCTAGACAATGATGATATTGAAGAGGAAATTGAAGAAGAAGTTGATAAGGTGCTATCAGAGCTTGCTGGTGAGACAGCTGCTCAGCTTCCTGCTGCAGCCCGCAGAGAGCATGCCACTAAGCAGGCTGATGCGCAAACTGAGCCTGTACCTGAAAAAGAGGTTTGTCCCTCTCTCTCTCTCTCTCTCTCTCATACACACACTCTGTGTCTCTTTCTCTGATCATTATATTCTTTGGAGTAAAAGAACTCAGATGGTGTGAGTGCATAAGCTTGAAGGTTCCTATAACTGTGTGTCATGTAGCTATTGTCATAAAATAGGATCAAATCTCTCTCTCAACTCCCTTGTATACAAACTGGCTGCTATTCTGTTTGGATTCCAGACTTTCATGCAACTGAAGCCAAGCAGTGCTGCCACCACATGTCCAATTCCCACATGTCTGCAGGGACATTTCATCGTCATTTTTGTTTTCCAATGATTATATTTTCTGATACCCTGGTTTGCAATTTTAGGTCAACTTGGAGCAGAAGAGGTTTGCAAATTTTCAGACTAAATATTTCCTACAGCCTTGTGGGGGTTTGTTGCATTCACAAAACTTTGCTATTTCTCATAACCTGATTGTTTTCATCATTATACTGCTTTGCACCAGGAAGCAGTTGCAGAGGGCGGTGATGATGATGCTGAATTGGAGGCTTTACGTGCACGCTTGGCCAATGTCCGATCCTAAGTGTGGTTCCAATCTTTTTCCAGCCTCTTGAGAGGAGAGGATTGAAAGTAAACTCATCTCAGGTTTTTGTTGTTTTCTGTACTGAAAAGCCTGTTGCCACAACATGTGGGATTATGTGATGATGATAATTTCAATGTAGTTTTAGCCGTCCAGACAGCAGCAGCCTATTTTTCATCAGGTTTTTGAAGTGCTCATTTGTGATGTTTGGAGCTTTGAATTAGTACTCCTGATTACAAATCCAAGGGCAACAGAGTACTTTGTAGCAGGATGGACGAAAACTGCTGAAATGCCCATGAGTTGTTGAGGTGTTTTGTACTCACCCCTAAACTCTTGATCCAACGATCCAAAACCTGACTGACTTGGAGGAAAAGATGGGGTTGGGTTGGGGAGCTCTGCCATGGGGAGGAGAAGACTGTTATAAATATTGTTTGGTATATCACAGTGAGGAAGAAACAAAAGAATAGAGTCCCATGTTGGAACTCTCTTGTATTTGTCAAGATTGTTGTTGTGTTGTACTTGTGATTTCACGCTTCCCAATAAAAGTAAACTTTCTAGTGAGTGAGATTGTCATCTCCTCCTTCCGTCAACTGTGTGCAGCTCATTCTTAATAGGTATTCAGCCCATTCTAACTTAAGAAGGTGAAGGTACCAGAGGCCTCTCATTTTTGAAGGTACCAATGTAATGTGCTGGTTCACCATGGCCCGATGTGTGCTAATTTACAACTTTTCAATGGACTTTTACAGTGAGAAATGCATGCAACTGACCTTGCCCTCCAGCAACCCATGAAGAGGTAGAATGCGCTCCCCATGAGTGTGGCCTCTAGTATAGAACAGAGCCTGGTGAAGATGAACACAAGGCTGTGGGTATGAAAACTGGGAGAGACACCTCAAAAAATCTTAGAGAAAACAATTCCAGAAGTTATTGCACAAGTCATGCGGGAGGACTTTGTCAGATTTCTGTAACAGATTCCAGCCAGGGATTTTTTTTTTTTTTTTCAATTTTGTCAAGTAGGTGGACTGGCAATCATCCACATGAGGAATGAGCCAAATTTGGCTATAGGTCAGACAGTAAAGTAGAGTTTGTTTAGAATCCTGCTTCATTTTGGACTTTCATATGTGATCTAATTTGGCTAAATCTTCTTATGGATGATTGCCAGTTTGGCTCAGCCATGTTTTTCTGTATTCCAGAGGCAAAAATGCAACGCGAGTGGAACCATTGTGAGAGGTTGGTTGAGAGCGGCGTCCCCTTTATCTTATAGTGATCCAGGAGGTTACGAAAAGTGGGTCATTGGTGGGAGTTGGTGGGGCTGGTGGCCGTCCAGGGTTCAGCGAAAGGTAGAGAGTGCGCGGACAGTAACGTACTTATGTGGACTCGTAGCTAGCTCTTGTGGGTCCGCTTAAGAGGAGCATGGGGTCCGTCTGTTGGCAGCCCCCTGCCGGGGTGGGACTGGGATCGTCAGCTACCCGGTTTGTCTTCAGCTCCTCTCCAGCTACCTGACCGTCAGGCACGCACGCTCGCGGATGGACTTTTGTGTCGTCGCGAAGCTCAGGAGCTCGAGCCCCCTCCCCTGGAATCTCGAGGCACCGCATGCTTCCTAGCTGCAGTCCCACCTCCAATTTCTATTCTAATTTCTTCTGTGCACTTGATTGATTTGGAAAATAATGTTTTCTTGGTGTAGATCGGCCATGGTGCTGGTCCTGCTCTTGAGCTTGCTTGCTCTTGTATCCCTCGAGCGGCTTCTGAGGGATGTAGCATAATCGGTCGATGTCGAGTTCCAAAATGGGTTCACGTTTGCATTTCGCGGCACCGAAGAGGTTTCTTCCAGCTGCTGCTGCTGCTGGAATCGTGTCGAAGAACGTCAGGTACAAGTTTTGGGCTGTTGTGCTTGTGGGGACAATCTGCGTGCTGACGATTCTGCACTCCATGACGGCATCGACGTTTCGTAGACGGTCGCATGATGTGTCTTGGTACTCTGAAACGAGCGTCGTCAAGGTCTGTCCGTTGCAGAAGCATGAATCTCCTCCTGTGACTAGTGTTGAGAGCTTGATCAAAGCCATGAGGGCCAAGAGTCGGCAAGTAGGAGCAGCTTCGACTACTGAGACTTTCTTCTCTGCATCGAAGCGACGAGAATGGCATCGGAAAAATCCGTGCCAAAGTCGAGACCAGATGCGTGCTTTGTACATGCTGCGGAAGGTGACGCCGGACGTGGACGAGAATCCCAAATGGAAACTGGTGTTGAAAGAGTACGAGATTCTTCACCGCACTTGTGTGAGAAGGATGGGGAATGTCACGGAGTTTTTCTTGAAGAAGAAGACCATCGAAGGATGCAATTTCGTAGTCGCGGATACGGAGCGAGGCACTGGGATTGGCAACAAGCTTCTTTCCATTGTCTCCATCTTCTTGTATGCGCTTCTGACGCAACGGGTGATGCTCGTTCCGTTTGCGACTGCGATTCCTGGAGTTATGTGCGAGCCCTTTGAAGGCTCCTCTTGGGTGATCGATCCCGAGCTTCGCAACTTCACGCAAGCCAGAGAGAATCCTAAGCTGTGGGGTACTGTGTCGAAATTCCACCAAAACGTCGATAGTTGCTTTAGCGACGACCACGCTGCCGCAGAGCTCCGCAGCAGCAGCTGGAACATGAAATTCTTCAACAGAGATTCCTCTACTGGACATGATTCTTCAGCTGGCGGCGAGTTGCAGATGAACAAGTCCAGAGCTGCTGCGTCTGGGAAGAATCCTGCAGTGAAGAAAATCTACGCCAGCCGTGTATCGGAAGTCTGGGATGGGCAACCGCACCCACGGTTCTTCTGTGACACGGAGCAAGCGCATTACAGTAGGGGAGTGACATGGGTCTACTTCCGAGAATCTCTCTATTTCGTCCCCAAGCTTTTCGCAATTCCCAGTTTCAGAGCTGTCATGGAGGAGCTCTTCCCGGACAGATACGTGCTTCCTCATGTCTTGAGATCCATCATGCTCCCTTCTGACGCGGTGTGGGGGAGAGTGCGACAAGTGCACGACGCCTACTTCCGTCACGCCGAAACCAGAGTCGGGATTCAAGTCAGGTACTTCCATGGTCTCTCCGACTTCGAGCTTCTCCACCAAATCACAGAAAACAACATACAAAGATGCCTTGTGGAGCACAAGCTTCTGCCTGACCCATCAGCAAAGAGAAATCACGATGCCCACCGGCACCATCTCTTGCAGCTCCGTTCTAACAAAACCTCAGAAACCCAATCTTTGAATGTCACCATAGTGTTCATCGCATCACTGTACCAGTCGCTCAACCAAAAGCTAAAGAACTTGTACTTGAGAAGTGCTCTAAAAACAGGAGATGCCATTGGAGTTGTGCAACTCTCACATGAGAATCGGCAGTTGTTTGGACTGGAGGTGGACAGACAAGCACTCACGGAGATTCTTTGCTTGAGCTTGTCGGATCACTTACTTCTCACACCCCAGTCCACTTTCGGAGCTTTAGCACAAGGCTATGGAGGTTTGAGACCTTGGTTCACAGACATCAGACCTCACACTTCCACTGCTTGTGTGAGAGCTCAGTCAATGGAAACATGTTACCAGCTTCCCAATACAAAGAAATTCTCGTGTCCTCACGACTTGCAAGTGCATGGAAAAGCTGTCTCTCAGCTTGTGCCTTATATCACTGACTGCCATCTCGTTGAAGAGCCTGTGTTCAAAGTCAGGGGAGCAGGCTTAGGGATGCAACTTCTCACTGCCCATGATCACAGCAACAACAAGAGGGATGCAGCATCTAACCTCTGACAACAACAACAATAACAACAACAAAAGAAGCTATGCAACTTTTAAGCTCTGACAACAACAACAAGAGGAGGGATGCAACTTCTAAGCTCTGAAAACAAGAGGGATGGAACTGTGGATCACCTCTGACAACAACAACAGCAACAACAAGAGGGGTGCAGCTTCTAAGCTCTGACAACAACAACAACAACAACAACAACAACAGCATCATCAAGGGTACTGAATCATCAGATCCTTGAGATGAAGAAGCTCAAGAAAAATTGCAAATTTGTTCAAAGGTTGCAACAACCGCGGTTATGATCTTCTTGTTGTTGTTGGTGGTGGTGATGGCATGGAAGTTTTGGATTAGAAAATTGTGTGTTTATGAGAAAGTTTGATATTGCAAACTTCTCCATGTTTTTGAAGGCACTGGGTGCCATGGGTGGGAAAAAAAAGGGGGTGGGATGTGGTGGTGATGTCCAATAATTTCTTCCCTCTTTTGAGCTGTCCAAAACTTATCAGTCGTCTTCTCTCAAAACTTGACAAACCTAGAATTTTCTGAAACTTTGAAATTGAAGTAGGCTTTAGAAACTGAAGCTTCAATCTTGATCACCTAGAATATTTCTGAAACTTCAAACTCAAGCTTCAAACTTGATAACCTAGAATTTTCTGAAGCTTTGAAATTGAAACTTTCAAACTTGATAGCCTAGAATTTTCTGAGACATGAAACTGAACCTTTTAAAGCTTCTTTTAGTCCCCAAAAGAAAGAGTCTAGTTGGGGGTTTAGTTGTGATCCCAAGAAAGGACCACCCATCCAGTCTGGACTAGTGGGATCTATTTCTTGTAGAAGAGCTCCTTGAGGTTTTTTTTGGTTTGTTGTTCATAAACCCTAAACCAAAGGTTTTTCATAGCCACTCTGGTCCCTGTGACATCCTTTTCAATGTGCTCCAGAGTTTTTTCTCTAAGTGTAAATGTAAGGGTATTTATTCACTTATAACCTGCAGATTTAAAATTTGTGTTCAGGGCTTGCTGTGGCAAACCACATCATTTCCAATTAGTCAGTTCACCTGTACTTCCTCAATCTGCTTTCTTCTTGTCTCTAAGAGTGGTTTTCACAACAGTTTGTGTGGAGACTTTGTCATTCTCGAAGAAACTTGTGACACAAAGTAGATAAATTGCATACTTGGGTACAAACTACAAACAATAAATTGAGGAAATCAATGTCAGTGGGCTTCCCTAATCCTTGCAGAACCATCTTCTCTTTTCCCAGTTGACAACAGTAACAAACAGAACAAACAGTACAAGAGTTTTGGCTCCAGGACTCAAGTCACTCAAGGTATCTGGTTCATGCAAAGACAATGAAGGAAAGGGGAAGAAACTTCTGTTGTGATTTTCCAAATTTGAAGCTGTTGTGACAGTGTCAAAGGTTTTTATTTCCTTTTTTTTTGAATCACAAGATATCTCCACATCCAAAGAAGACATGATGCCACTGAACACCCAACATCAAGCTACTTGAGAATTCATTGGTGACTGGAGTCATACAGGACCTACCATCCCAAGGCAAGATGCTCCCCCTTTGAGGAAGTTCTCTCCTTTTGTGCACATGCTGTCACTGAACAGAAAATGCTTCCACAATTTGTCACTGAATTCCACAATCTGACGCAGCTCAATTTCGCACTGTTGTTAATAGTTACTGAAGAAGCTGGAGAATTGTAAAGCTTTGCCCTCTTAGTGAATCAGAAGAATCAGTGAAAACCAAACACATGTTGAACCTATCAGAAAGATTACTATTTCCCACATTCTCAAAAAACAGCTGTTGGGCATACTGAATCTGTGATTACGAGCATCACGGCTTCTGAACCTTTATTAAATTGCATCAATCCCTTGACATACTTAACTACCCCCAAACTTCTAGCATTTGTCACTGCTTCAATCCATCGACAGATTTGAACCTATTTAAACTTCTAGCATTTTCCTTGACATGCAGTCTTTTTAGATGGATCCTACAAACAGGCAAAAGACGCATTTGTCTTGGCTACAGAGTCAACCATGTCTTTAGTACTCTCGTACAATTGAGGAACAAATAGTGTTCATGCCTTGGGGTCCCTTCACTGAGGCCCATTCAAAGGTAAGAATAGTAGTATACATGATCCTGATAAATCTGTTCCCTCTCATCCCCTCAAAGAGAAACATACTCCTGGACTAATTGGTCAAATAAGAGAGCACTTGTTCTGCATCTCACGACCAAGCTCTACTGTCCAATTGATCACGATAACGAGCAAGATCCTGCAAATTGCCACCCCCAGTGATTTCATGAGATACATGTCTGAGACCCTTGCTTGGCCCTATCAAAAGGTGGGAGTACCCGCACAAGCCACAACCTAGTCACAAAATGATATGACACAAAGGCAACAATTGTTGATAACAATGTATAAGTTCAGCTCCAAGTAACACATGGTGGCCTCATAAACCAATCCATGCAGACAGCCTTTCCATATGTCCTCTTCTTCAAGGAATAACAGCATTTGAGAATATTTTTACTCAAGGTTATAATTCTGATTGTTCAATGTAGTAGATAATCTTTCAGCAGTTGATACAAGTGCACAAAAATGTGGATCCACTCATTGTGTCTTGTGTTCAGTCTTCAAATTCCACAAGTATAATACTGACCTCAGTCAAGGCATAGACACCAGCTACAGTCGGTCCAACTGGGCTTCCACGACGGAGAAAGCGATCTCCCTTAAAGGTATAAAGCATAGGGATGCCTGTTGAGAGCTCCAGCTCAATGACCTATCATTGTCAACCACACAATTTTAAATTAGCAATCCATGCTCATATACATTAGCAACTACCATAGCAGCAGAGTACCAGAAAAACTTTGCAAAGTGGAAGAGCTAGAAATTGAAGCTACCTCTTGTGAGGTAAGTTTGTCCAGGTACATGATGATGGAGCGTAACGAGTTGCCATGAGCTGCTATCATAACATTCCTTCCAGCTTCAATCTCTGGTACCACCTGCTCAGAAACGAATCCAGCTTAATATTGAAAACAACAGTATCAGCAATATCCATATCCAGCCAGAAGATAAAAAATAATAAATACCATGAGTAGTACCTTGTCTTTGAAATAAGCAACTGCACGCTCTGCACACATTTCCAAACTCTCGCCATTGGGAGGAGGAATATCATAGCTACGGCGCCACTCATGTACTTTGTCCTTCCCAAATTTATCTGCTGTTTCTTTTTTGTTCAGACCTTGCAGTTCGCCATACCTGGATTTTGAAAACAGACACGTATAATCATGATGCTTACTCATGTAAAGGTACCTCTGCCTGCTGCTGTAAACATACACAATCTTCTTGCAATTATTTACAGCTGAGAAACTCAGATTTCTGGACTTACATGCGCTCATTTAGCTCCCAAGCTGTTACCACAGGAATGACTTGCTCATCAGTATCAGTACTGAAAATTCTGCTCCAAGCCTCAGCCCTTTCACTTTCATTGTGCAGAATCACTGGCACCTGTGAGAAAATAGTCTGAGTTTGCTTCACATTTTTTGAACATTCAGCTCATACAACTATTCAGGTTGCTCAGATCCAGCAGCATCTTCTATTCTTGGGGGACAAGAATTCTAATGCAAATATCCCAATTCCATACAATCCATGAATTTGAGATTCAAGGCACAAAAATATATGGATGCAAACAGAGAACATCCCAAGTGTGGCAGAGTGAGTGAAAATCCAAAACAAGCAGCACAACCAAAGGATGAAATAAAAGAGGAGGAGATATGTAGCAGACAAAAGGCAGGTATTGCACCTTTTGTCTACGGTGCTGTGTCATTGCTAGCATTGCTGTCATCTGAGCCCGAATAAGAGCAGAGGTGAAAATCATGTCCACAGGAATATGACTGATTCGCTTTCCAGCTTCAATAGCCTCATTCACCCCCTGTTCTGACAGGGGTACATCCACACAACCCGTGAAGAGGTTCTTTGAATTCCAGAGAGATTCTCCATGCCGGATCAATATCAGTGCTGCTTGAGCTGTATACCAAACACATACATCCTGCTGCTCAACAACAAGGTCATGCAGCTTGACATAGGAAAGCGCAGAAGTTCCAAAAGTACTTTGACAGCAGATCAAGAATAACAACAGACTAACATTGCAGCTGAGCATGAAGAATGGGAATAATCATTGTTGACATTTTACTACCACTTGAATGCCTCTGCAAACATTTTCTTACATTTGGTCATGCTCATCAGGTTGTTATGTGCCTCTAGAAAGCAACAGATTTAAGTGCTTGTTACAACCAATGTGGTAGTGAGCATTACTGAAAGTAGAAGTGAATGCTTTGTTTGTGGACAAGAATTTTTTCTGCAAAGTTTTCCAGGTGCTTCATGCGACTGTGGTAAAATGTCAATGAGATTCTATACTTGTTGGCAAGGGTAGTCCTGAACAGCCATTCCACAAAAGCACAAGGTTTAATCTACTCCCAGTGTGTAAAGACACAGATTCAGCATCAAGAAAAGGCTTTTGAAAAGGCTTTGCTACAACAAATGCCATGATGAAGAATAACGGTATTGTTCGTTACCACGAGAGAGAGATTTCAGCTTTTAAGATATGGAGCTGACTTGGGTTGCAGCAAAGGGGGGAAATAACAACAGAGCTTCAGGGAGGAAAGTGCCGTAATGATGCAAACGTGATCTTCTCTACTGGAGAATCGTAAGACTGTTGACTCGTGCGATTAGATCGAGCCAAAGAGGCAATAATTCATCCTCACGGTGAATGTTGTCGTCAAATTTAACAAGAACCAACCAGAAAAACTAAAAAAACAACAACAACAAGAAATGATTCTCCAATCCTTCTCTAGAAACCTAAAAGACTCACCAAATCATTCCTCCTGCTTCTTACCTGTCTTTGCGGTGGTCGGAGCGCCATTGGACACTGGGACCACCGAAGCGCGAACGCCACAAGCAACTCCTCTCCGCCGTATCGGAACCGGCTTCGTTGCCACTAGTCGTCCTCGCCCTCTTTGCTCCTCGAGATGCAATCCATTGCAAGCTGCCACTCTACAAACTTGCGAATAGCTTCCCACTGCCGCCATCTCTTTGCCTCGAGCAACGTCCACGCTCCGCAGATCATTGGCAGCCACATGGATCATCGTTCTCGCCGCCATCGCGACCCCGCTGTCCTTCCTCTTCGCCGGACCAAAGCGCTGCAAAAACAGACCCTCGCGAGTTGCGACCAAAACCAAAGCGCATCGAAAACTCCGCAACACAACAACGAAGAACTCGAGCGCAACCTCGTTCGCTCGCGCGCAGTAATGAGCAGCCGTGAGAGGGGCGGGGAAGCTAAGGGCTGTGAAACAGAGGGCGACCCGAAGCCCTCCTCACAAACCCAAATTTTTAACAAATATATCAATTTTTTTCTAATTTACTAGGGAAAAGACATCAAAGGTGGGGTGGGGATTTTTTGCTTTCTATTTTTTCCCTTTCCAAAAAGAAAAGGGAAAAAGAAAAGGGCACCCCCAAAAAAAAAAAAAAAAAAGAAAAAAAAAAGGGCCCCACAAAAAAAAAAAAAAAAAAAGTGAGGAGGAAGAGGAAGAGGAGAAGGGGAAGAGTGAGGGAGGAATGTTTGGATTGTGGAGAGTCTAAAGTCCCTACTTTCCGTCCTTGACTTATGACTTTAGACTCAACGAACTACCATAGGTTTATGACCAAATGGTAGAGACCTAATGGTCACTCTTGAATTCAAAAGTCACGAGTCTAGTCAATTGATGAAGAACAACCAATTCGGAGATGCGAACAAAAAAGTAGTTTTGAAAGCAACAATTTGTGAGTTCTTGGGTAGACTTAATTACTTTACCCAAAAAAAAAAAGGCATAATAAACTTCACAAAATTAATTTGAAGGCTTTATGTGTTGACTCTTGAGAAGTTGAAGTGAAACATTTTAAAATTAAATTGGGTGGAATGTAAACTTTTAAGTGTCATGGGAGAAAAATAAAATAAAATAAAATCAGTTGTTGGGCTTGTTTTGATTGCCCCTTTGTTCATGCATTTGTGGAGGAGGACATGGGTTTAGGGTGGGTAGGTGAGGTTTGTTGCTATGGAGAAAAATCAACAATTTTATTCATACTTATCAAAAGTGTTTTAGAATCTTGAATGGAATATGCGACATTAGCCGACCTTTTATGAAGTTTAGAATAATTTAACCTTCAACCTTTTTAAATTTTCCCTCTCCTCGTTTTGTCTTTTCAATGGATGGCATACATAAATTAGGGTTCATCAAAGAATCCCACAAAGCTTCCAAGGGAATGTATATATGTGATGACCACACACACGAGTCAAAAGCTAAAATGTCAAGGAGTACGGGCAATTGTTTGCTTTCCATTTAAGTGAGAATAGTGAAAGAGTACTATGAACATTTTTTAATTATGTTTTGTTTTAGCTATTCATGTTTAGAGTTACCACGAAGCTCTATTAACTAACTAGCATTGACCAAATGCATGACTAAATGCAAGAGTTGTGAGAGCAAACTTTAAGTAATCATAAAATGGCATCTATCATTTTAAAAATTGAAACATGTGTTTTCCTAAGATTTTCTAAAAAATTCCTTACATATGAAATGTTCCAAAGGTTCCTAAAATTGATTCTGTACACATTTCCAACCCAATAAGAGTTCTCCTACCGAAAGGGCCTATCCATGTAACAAGAAACAAGGCACCAATTTACTGCATTTCCATTAGATTGTGAGGATGACAACATATTTTGTGTGATGATAATCACATCGGCTTAATGGAAACAAACTTAAGAGCAGCTTTCCATTAGCAAGCTATTGTTCTAGTTGGGACTGGTTTAGTTGTGATTTCAAATTCCTTTTGTAGCTTCACAAAAGCTTTTTATTGTGACCCAATAATGAAACCAAATTTTCAAAGGGGAATACATAGGGAACACAGTGCAACAACATGACTTAGATATTGTCTCTTCAAAAGAATGTGTAGTATTGCTCTTGTTCTGTAGTTCATTAGATTTTGTCTTCGGAAATAAATTTACATACCTTACCCTAAGGGTAGTTTCATCATTAAATAATCCTCAAAATAATGAAATGAAAATTTGTGAAAATATGAAATTGACATGTTGAAAATCATCATAATTATCATAGGCTACACTCTGAATAATTTCACTACTCACATGACAATATTATAGTAGACGATGAAAAAATATATAATTTCAAATTTTAAAAACGAATTCATTTTTTGAAAAAAAATAATTATTCGTTTTGTCAATGTGGAAACTGACCCTAGGTTCCAATATTGGTGCTTTGTTTTAGTATCAAAGATGGATTGTCATTTTGTCATGTCATTCAACATTTTTATGTGGGGGCAATAACATTGTTGGCTCATGTGGGTCCTTCTTCTTCTTTTTTGTGACGATTTAGTTTCCATTTTGCTTTTCAATGTGATGGGCATTTGTAACAAAATCCATTTCATGTAGTGTGTTGACAAAACTTTAACCTTTCACACACTAATGTGATGATCAAAACATATTAAATTAATAAAAAAAGACAATTTTGAACTCGTTATATGCAATCCAAAATCATAATTCTTCATTTTTTTAATGTAACATCACATTTTGAACAATGCACCCCCAATCCATATTCTTCAATTTTATGTGGCATAATGACGCTCACAACAAAGGGTCCAAAGTTTAAAAGGTCCAAAGTTTGTTTTGAAATTCTCCTTTCACAAATTGCAATAATTTTTTTAAGAAAATCCTCACCTCATTTAAACCTTGGGTGAATCACACACTTAGGCTCATTTTACATTAGTTGTCAAGGCCAAGGTTGAACTCAAATCAAACATTCCTATTGGTGCAATCATTAAAACCAACACCAAGGGCTTTACACTAGTAGTCAAGGCTAAAAAAACAATTTTTTTAATATACCATTTTAGGGCCTTGATTTGGGCTCAAGGCAAAAAAAAAAACCCATCAACTTGAGAGGTCAATTTGTAACCCTTGGGGCCAATGTTGGCACAAATGGATACAAATGACTTGTGGCAACACATAATTTGCTTTCAATTATAATCAAATTAGTTACATTTTAATCGCATGTGACAATATGTATACAATGGAGTCAAAGGATGAATTTATATTTGTTGATTTTTTCTTTCATCCAAGACCTTTTATTATTTGCAACTAACATTGTATGTAACCTGTCCAAGGCGATTAAGGAGATTTTATACATAAATGTTGCTTGCAACTAAAATTTAATCATAAAAACTAGTTGAAAATACCTGTTTTTTTTCTAGTGGAGATGCATAGGTTTGCATTGGGCATTTTGTCCTCATATGTTGTTCGTCAAATTTCTTATCTCATTCGGACAATACCTTGTTTTTCTTCCTTCATATCTTTTTTAATGAGTTTTGACAAGAGAGTTATGAAGGTATGTGAAGACATTATGGGTCTAAAGTCATGGGATTCTATTTAAGGCCCCTTAACAAAGCATTAGGCCCAATTACCAATCTCCTTTGGTGGTATAGGCCTTTTATTTGTGGAGGATTATGCCCCATCTATTTTTTAGAAAATTAGGGTTGTAATGGCTATGTATGTGTGCTTCATCTTTCGTATTTCCAATAGACCTGTTTTGGAGGAATATGTTTTTCAAATTGAGGGGGGCCCACACCTCCTTTAGTTATGCTTTTGTGCAACTTGAGATAGCCTTCCTCCCGTAACTAGAGAAATCACCCTTCATTTGAGAGTTTAGCAGTTGCTAACACCCCAAATCTGCATGCATCTTTAATGGACATCCATCATGACACATCTTTTAAATTTATCTTAAAGGATGACTCCATTTCCTTAGCGTTTAAAGTTCGCATTCGCTCTTGTTCAAACAAGGGGGTGGGGCTATGGTTGATTATTAGGCCATCTATCCATTTGTTCCTTGCACACTCTACTTTCACCTTAACGTTGCATTTCCAAATCAGGACATTTAGTCTTTTCACGTATGAATGTGAATATTATTTAAACACATATGGTAGACATTTAACACATTGTCCGTTCAAAGGTCAACATATAGCCACACATGACGCCATCAAAAACATCATGTATGCCTTCATTGTGAACACATTGTATGGAAAAAGTGGTGGCCCTTACGCCAAGAGTTTCATTATGAACTAATCTCTACATGATTCGTGAGGACCAGATCTTTGTTGTCAATGTGATGGTTATTAACCTGACACAAAATACGATGACTATGAATGTCATTAGTTAATTAATAGGTGCAATTGCAAAACTTAACACCATTACTAAGATCCACAAGTATAGAAGACTTCATGAACGACACCATTTTATTCTGATGGCCATGGAGGTGCACAACGCACCCATACATGATATGGATCATTTCGTCAAAGAGTGTGTTCGTCTTTTCCATGATAAACAATTGAGAGCTCATTTATCTTTGTCTTTTGCATTCAATTTTTCAAGCAAGTGTTAATATTGCTCTTCAATGTGCTTTAGCCTCTATTATAGAAAAGAAAATTGTGTTACAGGAAATGTTTGTTCTAAACATGTCGTTATTATTAAATCTCATGATTTGTATGCATGCGACATATTAAAAAGGTTGTGGGTGAGATATCTTCCTAACATGAAAGGGATTAGCTCTCTCCCTTCTTTGGTTTTTGTGGGTTGCACGTCTTTTGACTTTTTTTTCCTTCCTTTTTGTCTTCCTTATGATGGTTTCAGCCATTAGTTTTATTGGATTTTTTATCAAAAAAGAAAAAATGAAATCACATGAGAGGTTGAAGCCTTGATCCTTATTTTTTGACCTTAATGATTTTACACATGAATTCATTGGCCCCAAACAAATAATATTTTATTATTAAATTAATGCCAAATAATGAACCAAAGAGTGCTCAATTTTCCCATTATTAGCTTCAAGATCTTTTGGCCTCAACTTTAGTCAAAAGAGGGCATATAATGGTACCATGCTAACAACTTAAAAATCTTTTTTTAAAAAATTCACCTTGACCCCTCATTTAATGACATGGGTACATTTTTATTTTATTTTTAAAAACAAGTTATTTTCTTCTTTGCTTTTCCATGTAATGGAAAAACATTTAATTGCATTTCTTGGGATGGGAAAATTTCCTTTTGACTCTTTTTTCCACCCCCTTTCAAAGTGCTTGTGACAAATTGAGAAAAGAAACCTTGGATGGAAAGCTGTTGTTTCATCCAAAACTGGGGCTACAGACTACTAACAGACCTCCAATGGAAAGCCGCCCTAAGTACTTACAAAACCGCCTCTCCCCTGCCCCCCATAAAAGACCACCTTCCAACTACTACATCTTTTTCATCTCTTTTATAGACAGCTCACAAAAGTGACTGCAAAAAGTGGTCAATTACTAAAGCCTCACCATAAGTGGCCTCTGACTTTGTGGCTTTCTTGGGGTACAACCCAGCTATATTAAAAAAAAGCCCCAAAAGTGGCCTCTAGGCTCTGACCATGCGCCACTTTTTGGGCCACTTACCAAACAAAATCCCTATTGGCTGTGTGTGTGACTTTGAATATTTCTCAAGCCACCACCACCCACGGACCACCAGATGACTAAAGCCTCCAAAGTGGCGTCTGACCGTTGGGGGTGCACCCACCAGATTTGAAGCCCCATAAGTGGCCTCTGACCGTGCATTTTCTTGACCCACCCACCACATTTGAAGCCCCATAAGTGGCCTCTGACCTTATTATATATTCCTATAGGCAACCAGACCAGATTAAAGCCCTTCATAAGTGGATTCAGACCTCTTTTTTTTTTTTTCCTTTTGGGGCGCCAATTCACCTGACCTAGATTAAAGCCCCACATAAGTGGCTTCTTGCCGTGTATCTAATCCTAAGGCACCCACCAAATTAAAGCCTCCATAGGTGGTCTCTAAAACCATGGATCCTCTATTACGACCCACTAGTTACCCACCAGAAGATAGGATTAAACCATAGGGCTTACCCTAGTACCGGGGCTTTACATGGTGAAAAAACTGGTGTCATTTTTTTATTTAAAGAATTCCCATGATACCTAGCAAGTACCTTCTGGTGTATTTCCAGGTATCATGGTTAATATTTTTTAAAAAATTGGTGGACCTCTTGAAAATAAATAAATAAGGGGTGTGCCATTTACATTGAAAAGTATATTAAGGCAAAAGAAGAATTATGGAAACTCAAATATTTCACCATGCAAAAATATATCTAATAGTCAAAACATTCCTTTAAAAGAAACCAAATCCGTCAAGATATTATAATTAATCTCAAGTTTCAACACAAGCTAAAATATCAGATTCTTTCAAAAATCCTCATATAAAAATAGACCTATTATTATTACCTAGGGGGGCCGAAATCCCTTAAGCTACTTACTCTATAATGAATCTAAGCCCCCCTAGCTCCCCAGCCCTGTCACCCCGCTTACAACTTATATACATGGAAGTTGAACCATGGACAAACGATATGGAATTGAAAACAAGGTGCTATTGGGAATGTTTTGGGGAA
>Ga0209611_10006399_pt1 | contig 19300 bp, 15 predicted proteins | sample S1TSphgellanicum_3_FD_187693 | JGI IMG/M metagenome (GOLD analysis project Ga0209611, IMG submission 187693) | Host-associated microbial communities from peat moss isolated from Minnesota, USA - S1T2_Fc - Sphagnum magellanicum MG (SPAdes) (version 2) | ecosystem: Host-associated > Plants > Peat... | reverse complement strand
ATCTTCAATATTTATTGCTGCATGCCATATGAAACTCTTTCAAATAAATCTCCCCACCATGCTTTACATTCTTTTGGGAAGAACACATCGATGCTACGACGATGGAGATGACTAAAATCATGCCATTGTGCGAGAGTTACGTCATGAATCAAATGAAGCAGCACTACTACTAAATATGGGTGGAGTTCACTAGTCCCTGTTCATTAAACCAGTGAATTCACTCAAAATCCAGTGAAATCACTTGGCGTACAAGGACACCTTTTGTTGTAGTGAAGAGAAAACACTGCCATGCAAACAAGCTAACCACCTCAACTGCCTAATTACAAAATTCAATTCAAAATTGCTTTTGAAATTGTCTTTGGAATGGTCCAAGGACAACCATACAATTGGAATGGTCATGTAGAAATGACTTACAATTTTTTTTTGCAAAGAACCCCATATAAACTAGTTCCTAGGTCATTGGAATTTAAGAAAGATTATTATCATAGTCTTTGAATGGATTTTGGAAGTGTGTATTGGGAATAATTAATATATTAAGATTTTTAGAACTTCAGCATTGGATTTTTTTTTTTGGGGGGAAAACTTTGGCATAGAAAAATAATTAACAAGAGACACAAAATTGACACCTTGTATACAACTATTCCAATGTGTGTAGACCATGTGTGTGTTGGGCAATTGACCTTGTAGTAGACTTGGGTTCAAATCCCAAATTCAACAAAATTTAATTAAACTATTTTTCAACATTTTGGGTAATCATTTAAAAAAATAAAAATCAGCAAAGTTGAAAATAATTCCAATGATGATGATTCATCATAATCATAATTAGTTTAGGTAGGATAACTTTAGGTTCCATATGTTGTCCTTTGGACAATTTCAAATTGAAACATGTTTGTTATTGATTCCCAAGTAAAGAGGGATGGAAAGGTCTCTTTCTGGATCTATCATTTTAGAGGTTTTTTTTCCAACACCATAATTAAAAGCATATTTTCAATACAATATGTACAAACAAGTGCATACCTTTTCTTTTCAATTGAATTTGAATTGATTCGATTGAAGTTGCATGCAATGTGATTCAATATTTTCAATTGAATGGAACTTAATTTTTTCAAAGTCCATTCATATTTTTCGTTAGTTGATCATTATTGGTAGTGCATACCCTAAGTTTAATTAATGATGAATATGTTCAAGGACTAATTACTAAATCACCCGTCATACCTAGTGGATGCTTGATGGATGCTTTTGTTTTGACTCTTTCATTTTGTTGCTTGCGATGTTTTTTTGTGCGCTCTTTGAACCTTCACTATCTAAAATTGCATTTTTATTTTTTATTTTTTATTTGATTTGTTATGAATGCAAGTGTTTTTAAAAGTCATTTCAATTTCCTATGGTATCTAAATATTTGCAATGTCATTTTGTTTGTGTTATTTCAAATTCTCATTTCTAACATTTGTTTTGTGATTTTGGAAAGCCTCACTTTTTAAACCTTTTGTTTTAAACATTTTTTTGCACATTTTAAAAGTTCCATTCTTTGAAGCTTTTGTTTGTGGCTTTTTTTTGCACGTTTTGAAGCTCTATTATTTGTGATGTTGTGTTCCATTTTCTTTTTTTAGTTTGGTTTTTTTGTGTCTAGTTGGCATCTAAAGTTCTACTATTGTTTATGTGGCACATTTCTTGGGGAATAACTTGTCATTAAAGATTGAGCTTTACACAATTTATCTTTTCTTTTGTTTTTGTCTATTTGTTTAACTGTTTGCTTTCAAGATCATGTTTCAATTGCTTTTGTGGATCCATAGCAATCAAACATGGTGAACATGTCCAATGAAGGTGGTGGCATACAAACATTTCATTCAATTGAAAGTATGAAAGATTTGGTGATGCAATGAAATGGGACATGAACAATTATCTTGGTTGACAAAGAATTGGCTAATGTTCAACAAAAAAAAATGTTATTTCTCAACCTTTTTCCAAACATCAAAATATGTTTCACAAAATTCAATAAATATTTTGTTGGTCATCAATCATCATTCTACTCTAGATCTACATTGGAACATTTAAACATCCAATGTTAACCACAATGATCTTCTGCCATTTAAACATCCAATGATCCCTCTTTGGTAGAAGATCATTGTGGTTAACATTTAATTTAGGAGATTGTTTTTTGTTTGCACCATTATCATGACCTTTATTAATCATGTGTTCACTTTGACCATGTTCATTTGTGTGTCATTAATGGCCTTGTTTAATATTTCAAGTACACCTTGATTACTTTTCAATCAAGGATTCTTGAATCTTCAAGTGTTTCTTTTCCATAGCCAAGTTAGTTTCATGAACGTAATCTATGGTTTCAACTAACGTTTGGTTGCATTCTTATCTTGCTTCAATCATGCCCTTGTGCACTTGTGATGAATAGTTGTGTTTAATAACGTTGCTAATAGTATGAAATCCCCCACCTCTTATGGTCCAAACTTCTTTGTTAACTAAGTTTCGCTTTTTTTTAGTCTATATTTTGATTTGTTTGCAACTTGTGAGGGGTATTATTGGGGTGTGCATTAGATTGGGATTGAAATAATGTCACACAAATATGACCACTTAATGCATTATTTTGGAATGTTCAATTTTCAGCAACATATAAAATTTGAATTCCAAATTTAATATCAATGTCCTCATTCACGAACCCATTTGAAATATCACTTACATCCTTTTAGTTGAGGCCAATGGGCTTGTAATTGTTTGTTTTTACAATTGTTCATTAGGTCATGAGCATGAGGTAAATGAAATATATTGATTTATTTCTCATCAATTTTAGAATCGACTCATACATGCTCTTGTTTAAAGTTTGAAATAAATGTAATGCAACCTTTTCTTGTGTACTCATTGAGGGTGAAAACACACTATGATGACCCCTTTTTAAGCACTTTTGAGTTTTCTAATCAAGGGTTATAACTTGATAGGCAGCCTTCATTCTGCTTGCTTTTCATAGTGGCCTTAGGCTATCATAGTTTACTTCTTTTGCCACTTTACAAATCGTAACCCCAATGTCTTCTTGAAAGCTTTAAACCAAAAACTACATACATTAAAGGTGCATTCACACTTGGTGTTAGGGATTCTAGGGTTGAGTCCGATAACACCATGCTAACCATTTAGGACTTAAACCTAGTTGCCATGAAAGTTTTATGTTATGAGGAGTGCATCAGCTTGGTTCCATGACGTTTGGACTTGCAGTGCAAAAGTTCTTGAATATTGAATGATTTCTTCACTGAAAATTAAATTAAATCATAACTCAAAATTTCAGAGGAATTGGAATGTGCCTTTGGTGTTGTTGGAAAGATTTTTCCTTTCATATTTGGCTGTTCAAAACATTGATACATACATTGCAAAACAATGTTCACATGTTGAGTTTCCCTATTTTGTAATGGGTTCACACTTGGGTCAACGGCACAGGCCACATAGTTTACATTAAGAGGTATCTTAAGGCAAAGGAGAAGAATTATGAAAACTTCAAATATTTCACCATGCAAAAATATAATTTTCAAAAAATCCTCTACAAGAAACCAAAATCCTTCAAGATATATTATAACTCTGTAACTAATCTCAAGTTTCAACACAAGTCAAAATATCATCTTTCCAAAAAAATATCCTCATATATAAAAAATAGACCTACTATTATTACCTAGGGGCCTATAAAAATCCCGTAAGCTACTATACTCTATAATGAATCTAAACACAATGGTACAAAAAATGACCAAGAATATAAAACATTGAGAACCTGAACAAATTTCTTTGACAAATTGTATATTATAAAGTTCATGGTACACAAAGGTGGGACACTAAAATCCATCCCCCCCCTCCTCTCCCCATTCAATAACATTAGGGAAATGAGTACAATATACACAAAAATGGGGGCAAGGTAGCTTCTTCCAATTCCCAACAAGAAGAAGAAGCCTGCCTAACTCACTAACCAACTAACAAACACCAATCCCCAAACAAAAAAAGAAAAAAGAAAAAAAAAACATTTTCTAAATGGTGAATTTTTTTCTAAAAATGTAAAATAATATGAGTTCCATCACATATTAATTTAATAAGGATATATAATATTATACCCACCTCCCATAATACAAAAACCCACATACAAATGGGGTATGTATGTACAAAAAAAGCATACATAAGGAAAGAAGGGGGGAGCAATCCTCTTCTTACACATACATACATGGATATGTAATTAGCACACTTACTGGGGGACAAGTCCACTTAGAAATGAGAATGTAAACCCATGTCTCAGCCCTGTTAAGCCCACATAAGGGGGGCAACAGCAAGCAAGCAAGCAACCAGACTTCTGTTGCCAGACACAGAGACAGAGACAGAGAGTGTGTGTGTTTTAGACAGCAGCAGCAGCAGTTCCTTTGGTTGGAGCAGGAACTTGTGTGGTGTTGGTGTTGTAAGTTGGGCCATAACTCTCACCAAGAATGGTACCCGCGTGCAAGCTCAGGAAATACAGAAGCTCGAAGAAGCCTAAGATGATGATGAAAGCTTCCAGTGTTTTCTGCAGCAGAATTGTATATTTGCCAGCAATTAATTGATCATCAATCACCCATGAGCAGATTCATATACAGAAAATGAATTCATGAATTCATGAATTTATGGAGCCATTCATTCTGCAAGATGCAGATGCAGATGCAGATGCATGATGAGAGTATGTATTATTATCTTGGGGAGTAATTTTATTCAAGGGTAAGAAGAGAGTCCTTTAGGGTGAAACAAAAACGATTTGTGAAATTATTAATATTGAATGAATATCTCAAAAACTTCCTCAAAATTCTTTTTTTCTTGAGAAAGTTCAGAACAAATGTTATATCATTTTGAAATTATTGTTATCTATAAAAAAATTTTGATCACCCAATGTGTTTGGGCTTGCAAAAAGTTTGCTTAGGACAGTGTTTTCTAGTCAACCCTGAAAGGACTCAAAACACCCTCAAGCTCCAAAGAAAGATCAGCAGCAGCAGCAGCAGCAACAGCAGAAGATTAGAGAGGAAAAAAACAAAAAAAAATCCTGTCAGATGCAGCAATCTACATGTCAAGTTCTGTAGAGGAAACAAATTTGATTACCAAGCGTTTTGGGCGGTAGCCACCAATATGAATCTCCTTGCTTGCAAGCCTGCATAAATAAGCCAAGTTCCCCCATGATGATGATCATCAGCACCTCGATCTTTGAGCTCTAGAGTTCAGCTCATGATATGATCTACTTTAAGCTCTAGAGTTCACTCATGATATGGTCTACTCGAGATTTCCCCCCCCCCCCATATTGATGGAGTTGCTGCAGAGAATTTCATGGGGGCCGGTAGAAGATTTTTAAAATTTTATTTTAATAAAAAATTCTTACCCCAAGGCGAGAAGTGTAAGGAGCCAAGCGATCAAGGAAGTGGCAGCAGCGGCGGCTAAGCTATCAGTGCGCCATACTCGCAAGTGATGAACTCCTGCCAAAGTCGACGCCAAGCCCACAACGCTCGCAACCAGTGCAATGGGTATAAACCAAGTGGTGGCCGCGTTTCCTGCACCACCAGTACCACCACCGAGCCCGGACAAAAAACAAAATGGATTTATTACAATTCTTTCTTACTGGAAGCTCTTCTGCAATTAAGCTGCAGAAATTAACCGGACGACACAAAATTAGAGTAAATGAGCAACAACAGCAGCAAGAAAGCAAGCAAGGAGGCGAGCAAGTTTGGGGATCATCAGCTTCTTACATACCAATATAAACACCAGACCCGCCCGTTGAGTTGTAATCGACGTTCTTATTGAGAACCCATCCTGCAAGAGCTGCCGAGATGAGGTACAAGATGAAGTTGATGACTAAGAGAGGAGCGGACAAGCCGTATCCGATTGCCGCCATTTTTTTATTTTTCTTTCTTCTCCCACCTGATCTCTCCAAACACTACTGGACGACAGTATGTTACGAGCTGCTGCTGCTACTACGGCTGCAGCAGCTTCTTCTTCTTCAAAATAAAAATTTGTTGTCACAAAAATCCACAGCAAGCAAGCAGCAAGAGAAAGCTGATGAGACCAAAGACACACACACACACCGAGAAGAGAGCTGGAGAGAAGGCAACAAGAGTTCACAGCACACAGAGGAGGAGCAAGAGCCTGGCAGGAGAGATGGAAGGAGCTGATTCCGACAGTACTGTAGCGGCAGGGAGAGTGACAGAATTGTGCAGGAGGAAGGCAGCGAGGGAGAGAGGGAGCAGGCAGGGGAGATTATAAACACACACACACAGTTCCGCGGGTATGGAATCTTTTGAGGTTGTCCGGGAATAGTGGGTGTTTTCCCACATTCTTCTTCTAGACTCTTCTCTTCTATCCTCTTTTAGAGCCTGGCCTGGCTGGCTGATGAGCATGGCACACAAGCCTCAACCCCAAATTCATGGACCAGCTGACTAGACTCTACTCCTAGGGACTTTTTTTAAAATTAAATTTCTTTAATTAATTAATTAATTAAAATTTTAAAAAATAAATTTAATTCCTTAAAATAATTTTTTTTGAAATTTTGAAATTTTAGAATCAACATAATGCCAAGCCCTAAACTTGTAAGTTATTGTAGAATTGACATAGCCTCAAGAATCATAGGGTTTTTTTTTTGCTCTCTCTCTCTCTCTCTCTCTCTTTCTTTTGTCAGAATCAACATAGCCTTCCAAGAATCATAGTTTTTCTTATTTTAAAATAATATTTTTAATTTTTAGAATTGACATAAGGCCAAGTCTTAGACTTTTTTAAGTTATTGTAAAATTGACATAGCCCCAAGAATCATAAGGCTTTTTTTTTTTTTTCCTTTTTTTTTCTCACAGAATTGAAGTTAGTCCATCTTTTGGGGTCATGTTATGTGTTTTTCTCTAGCAATTTCTGCTAATTGGTTCATTTTCTCCGGAAATTTCCAGCTCCTAATAAATTGGGACAAACAAAGCCCATGTAGACTCTATAGAGATGAAGATGAAGAGGAGAGAGAGAGAGGAAAAAGTAAACCCTAAACCCTAAATCTTATCCCATACTCACTCTAGGGTAAGGTAAGTTATGCACCAGTGGTTGGACGGGTATTCATTCACTTTCCAAGGCTTTTCATACCATTTGGGTCCTGGTATTAGGGTTCAAGGCTGATTTTTTTGGGGGCTTTTTTCCCTACACACATATCGGGTATAAACCTCGACATAATGGGTTTCAAGTCCCAGTGTGAACAAGGACTTGTATAGGTATATAGCCCGAGTGAACCTTCCTTTACATGGGGCTATATACCCTTGTGAGGGTAGGTGTCGGGTTGGGGGTGGGTCCCTTACCCTTTTCTAAAAGAATTTACCCTAATTACAAAAGGAAGGTTCTTCTGAATGCTTGACGTACAGTATGGTTTAACCTCCATGCCAGGTGCATGCACCTGGGACGGGTATTTGACCATACATCCAAAACTAACACCAAATTTCCAAATTTCCATTCTAAAATTCACAATGGGTCAAATTCCATCCAAGAAGTGCGGATGATGATGATGATGATGATGTCCATCCAACAACCCTCTAGCAATCTCCTTCCCTCCCCTAAACCCAAACACCAAAATACGATTTATTTTTTTGAGTTTTTCTCTTTCTTTTGTGGTTTTGCACAGTCATGGCCTTTTTTGATAGGGTGTTGGAGCTAAAACCTTAATCAAAACCGCCGTATGTATCTTTTACGTATGTCCTTAAAGAAATCCAAGCTAAAACCCTAATCGAAACAATGTATATATCTTTTACATATGTCACTAAAGAAATTCAAAACCATTAAGAAAAATTTCATGATAGGACAAGTTCAATCCATGGGAGTGTGGATGATGTCCAAACACTTCTTAACCATGTCCATCCATAACAACTTTTTCTTTCTCTCTTTTGTTTTGTGGGTTATGCACAATCATGGATATCTAGGGTCGGTGTCCTACCATACCATGGTATAGTATATATATATATATATTTGCAGGGTTTATATAGTTTATAGCTTTCTAAGGTAGTGAGTGAATAGCTGATGGATGGATGGATGATGACATCAATTTTAAAGAAAGAAGCCTTGTGATGCCAAGGTTTACTAATAAAGAAACTCAATAAATCACATCCATGCTGACTCTGATGAGTCCTGGCCAAGGATGATGATTAGATGGATGGTGCTTTCCAACAGCTGGAATTGGGCTGAACAAATGAGCCCTTTTTTTTATGTGTGCAATGGAATATAAACCCTAAACCCTAAAACCTAAGACCTAAGAGGAGACATTATTGAAAAAAAAATTTAAAATTTAATAAAATCTTCATTGCAAGTGATTATAGGGTTCATTGCTACCTACCCCAATTAGTTGGCAAATGATACTTACTTTAATTTGGGTGAAATTAATTTACATTAGCCATTATGGGATATTTGGAAAATTAAAAAAAATTCCAAAATTTTGTTCTCTTGGCTAGATATTGAAGATTGGTGAAATTGGGGCTATGTAGTAGACTAAATTCTTCCTTTGAAGACATGTAGAGCACTTGTAAATATTAAATATTGGACAATATATAATTTCAGGTTTTTATTGTAAATTTATTTTTAATTTTTAATTTTTGTGGTAAGATTTGATTTGTGATTGGAACTCAACTCAATGTGAAAGAGGTTTCACCTATTTGAGTGTTTTGGGGGAAGGGGAGGTGTTGTGTGTTTTGTTTTAAACTTGGATTCTTGCCATTGCTTTGTGTGCATGTTTTCATGTGAGTGACTTTTTTGGTTTTGATCGTGTTGGGCATAGATATAGTAATGCGTAAAAACAATGAGGGAACATTTTATATATCACATGCAAGCCAATCCCTATGGTCGACCAACTAAAAATAATCATTTTCTTTTCACTAATCTTTTGAAACCTTTATTATCCAATTACAAATTTACATGCACAAATCCATTTCCACATTGTTGTGATGTTTATTTCATCCAAAATGTCTATTTTAATGTTGTGATTAGAGACGCTTTCAGAAGTTTAGTAATTATGAAATTTGGTTCGTGGATAAATGGGTGGGAGAAACCTAGAATGTTGAATGTGATTTCTTGCATAGAGATTCATTTTGAAATAATCTAGATGGATTCCAATGGCTGTTTATATGGTTTTAGGCTAAGAACAAGTCCACTAGTTATAATATAATGGCCTATCATTCAACAATAATTTGGATGAATTTCAAGCTTCACCTAGATAGCATTAAATTGAGTTTTCAACCTTTGAAAATGCATAATGCACAATGCACATAATAAAGATGTTCTCTTTATAAAGGGGCAATAAACAAATACCTATGATTGGTCTTGATTGGTGTAATAACATTTAATTAATCCTCACTTAACCCTCTTCACAATTTCTTGTTTATGTGTGAGGATGAGGAAATAACTTGCACATTATTTATCAAAAATATGGTAAAAATTCCCACAAACAATGTGACCAACACATACATACTTGTTCAACACCCTAAACACATAACTCTACTAGGTAGGTACTTCAATACTACTAGGTGGTTCAAAACTACTAGGCCTATTTCTAACATATTAAATAACAATAAAAATGTGGGCCTACTAGCATAGGGTGCAAGAATTTGTTGAACATCCCATGCTTTGAAGGCACAACTAAAAATAGTGGAAGCTTTTCCTAAACCTTTTTTCTTAAAAGGATACTTTTTGCCCTAAGGATTGGGTTCCACATGGAGCACCGCATATACCGACATCTTCAATGGAATCCAAACAAGCTTAGTAGTATTAGTATCAATTGCATTATTAAAGTGGGCATCATCTTTGAGAGCGGAATACACTTAGGATCATCCCATACTTACTTACTTACGGTCTTGACACACCTTGGGGGAGCTTCTTGTTTAAAGCCACACGGTACCCCATTTTAAAGTTAGACATTGTGATGTTTTTTAATGTTTCCATCCCATGCATTTGAAAGAGCCCGTTGACTCTAAAGAAGCTTAGATGAGTGGATGTCGAAGTGTGGAATCATCTTGAGAGAGAGAGAGAAAGAGAGAGAGACGATTATGTGAAACATCAACCAAAGCTCTCTTTTCGCTTTTTGGAGAAGAGAGGGGGGTATTGGGGTCTTGAAGGGTATTGGGGACCCATCTTCAAGCCAACCTTCGGGGCCAATGGTGGAGGTTGAAAGGAGGGTTTAGGGTTGTCATTACCCCTCCTTTGCAGCTTGAACTTATCGACAAGCATGAATAACTATTTTTTTGGACTAACAAAGTGTATGAAAAGCTAGTTTGGGAGGGGGCGAGGGGGGGGGGTGGTCAAGTCTGAGCAAGCAAGAGGAGAGAAACAAGCCAAAAAAAGGGGTTTTAATAAGCACAAATGGGCACCAGATGAGCAAGGTTCACTAAAATGCCCTCACGTGGGCCAATAATTATGACTTACTAATTTAAATTTATTATTATTTATTATTGTTTATTTGAAAAATGGCCCTTTTGGGAGACCATTCTACCTTTTGCAGCCTTCATTTTTACTGACAATTTTTTTTCTGTCAAAAAGTGAAATTAAAAAAATAAAAAAAATTGAAAAATGAAGTGATTGTGAAGGGGGGTTTCAACACAATATGGAGAGTATCCAATAGTTTTGGTACGTCTGTAGAAAAGTGTGCAGCAAATGTTTTATTTTTAATTTTTTTATAAACAATAATAATTTGATGTGTCCCAGTATTGTAAGTGATTTTAAGTGTCCGGTAAACGTTTTTTTTAAATTTTTTTTATAAACGATAATAATTTGATGTGTCCTAGTATTGTAAGTGATTTATCCTAGTCCATGATGATTCCTGCATTCCCTCGACTTGTCCAATAAGCGACGAAACGAAACGCTTTGCTGACTGGTTACTAGCAAACCATGACGAGGTCGTCGGCCCAAGGGATTCTGCCAGCTGCTAAATTCGACACATGGGTGAAGCCAGTTGTACCAGGTATCTTCTTGGGCGATTTCTCATCGTCGGGGGAGAGCCAGAGGGTGGGTGGGTGGGTGGGTGGGTGGGGCTTCCTTCGGGTATTAAGAAATTGGGTGGGCACTTGCTTAACAGTAAAATAAGAGTTTTATGTCCTTTCTTTCTCAATTTCCCACCCTCTTCCGGTCAATGTCATAGTGCCAAAATTTTCTTTCAGAAAATATGGTACGATGTCGTCATCTGTACAATGAATGAATGAATGAATGAATGAAAGAATATATTTGAGGAGGTCCGACACATCAAGTCCGAAACTCCGACCGAGTGTCATTTCGTGTGATGTGTACCCATGTGGCTTCATGTCGGCTCAAGACTCACTTTCCTTGCCTCTCTTTAGTTAGGTGCTTTAAAAAAAATTAAAATAGAATTCTTTTGGGGGTGCTTTTTCAATATTAGGAAGAGGGATGGGCCTTTCCTTTCTTGGTCATCACCAGAGGAAAAAATAATTCAATTTTTTAAAAAAATTAATTATTAAAAAAAAAAACAGAATATGATCCCCACCGAACAAGCGACATTGGATGAGAACTGGGTTTCATTGTACTATGGAATAGGCCCATTCCACCTTGGAATGTGATGAGCCAGCTACGGTGGCAAGCCACCCTTCTAATAGGTGGGTAATATGTTGGTTTGGGGGTTGGTTATTCCGGAGCATAATTGAATTTTCCCACCATTGATTCTTCACATATCAAGCATGTTCTCCATAGTGGATTCACATTACAAGTGGAACTGGGGGATACGATTGCCTATCCCATCACCTAGTGAGAATCCTTCAAAGAGTGCTGGAATAGGTGTCCAATAAACCTGCTCGGTGTGGGGTAAAGTCCTAAGACTGGGGGGTTTACTGAAATAAGGGACCCCAAGGCAAGAGCCCAGGGCGGTGGTGCTCCCGAGTTTCAATAAAGCCCACCCTAGTCCATGGGCTTTTTACCCGACCGAAAGATTGAATGAAGCAATACATGACAGCAATACACATTAGACACATCTTTGATTGGGTAATTGGGCAGTCAGGGAAAAGAAGAAGTAGACAGTATTAAAATAATAACCAAGACTAACAATTTTGCCATCATTTGCCATCCCAAAAATCCAATGCAAGAAGTGTTATTTTCAGGCTTTGCCTACAAAATACATCAAAATGTATTTTTCAATATACAATAATGACCTCCTTTTCAAAAAAAAAAAAAAAAAAACCTTGAGGTGAACAAATGACCAAAAAAAAAAAAACATGAAATATATATCTCAAGTTAGGTATGCCCTAATTTCAACATGATGTTAAAAATGACTTGTTCAATTCGTAATCATGCTTCCAATTCTCTTGGGAAAAACATGTGGTGAAGAACATAGACCATGTTCATGGGTGACAATGGAGCAAGAAGAAACATGAGAAGAAGTATGGTGAGTGATCAAATTGTTGGTGGCTTGGGTTGAGTCTCGCAATACTCGACTTGCTTCTATCAAGAAATCCTCTTGTGCTTGCAAACACAATGATGCCTATTGCACCTCAAGAGAACACATAATTAACCTTGCATTGCATTATCATTATTTGAATGCATTTACCCAACAAAATGCAACACTTAGCATAGGACTCCATGATTACATTGAAGTTTTTTTTGTTTTTTCCCCAAAAAACTCTCTTTTTGTTTCAAAGAAATGCATTGGAGTTTGTGATCATCAAACACCAATTTTGCCCAAGAAAATGTAATATTTAACATACAACTCCATAATTACATTGTAAAAAAAAAATCCTCTTTTTAACATATTTTTGCAAGATTTTAGCACACACCACATGTTGAAATTTAGTGCAATATTGATATATTAGGATTTTTTTTCATTTTGTGGGTATTACAAAGGAAAGGAAAGGAAAGGAAGGGAAGGGAAGGGGAGGGGAAGGGAAGGGAAGGGAAGGGAAGGGAAGGGAAGGGGAAGGGAAGGGAAGGGAGGAAGAATGACCTCAATATTTTCCACAACATAATTGCCAAATGCATGATTGTGAAGCTGTGTTTTATTGGTGGGTATTGATGAATAAATCTTGGCCATTTGTTGTCGCACCTTATTTTGTTGAAACAAATCATAACTGTGCAAAAATCAAAGTTAATGCACACTTGAGTTATGTGAAACCTATGCAATCTTAGACATTATTTTCTAAGGGTTCACCATATGATAAAATCCATCATCCCACTACCACATAAATGGAAGGTGACTCTAGAGGCATAAAAGAAATCTTACAATATTTTTTTTTGCGTGTTTACTATATGTAGTCGGTGGCCATTGTTGACATTACAAAAATTTATTTTGGAATTATGCTACAAGTTTTTTTTTTTTTTTTTTTTTTTTTTTGGCATACTTTTTCAAGAATTATTTTTGGCCTTACATGGAAAGCTAAATGACTATCAATATTTAAAGTATAAATTATACAACTCAATGAGAGCTGTTTATGTTTTATTAAATCTTAATTAATTGACTAATCATTTGTATGAATGATCTACTTGTAGTGACATCTTAGCATTCATATGATTATATATGGCAATACTCAAAATTATATATATATATATGATGAAATTTGAAGGAATAATCTCAACTTATATGAAGTGTTGATTATAGCCATGTCATTCTTATTGGCGGAATGTTGTTGTCTTTGAAACGCCAATTTTAATCTTTCTCCATCATGTTTTTTTTTCAATTCCATCAATTCCCTTTGTGTTGATTGCATCTAATACAAAAATTCCACAAGCCCCCCCAAAAAAAGTTAAACCTAAAGAGACCCTTGCTTGCTCAAATCCAAATTGTTACAAATCCAATCAATCAAGTCATTGGTATAGTACCACCCTATAGTATAGTAACCACAGTATAGTAACACCAAGGTAATCACAAGTTTGGTCTCCATGTTGAATACTAGTGTGTGTTGTGATACTACATATTATGCACAACCCCACATACCATGCAATTGCACCCCCTCTTTTGTTGTTGGCCTTGCCTACCAAGAAGGCAAGAAGGATATTGTGTTTAGATTCATTATAGAGTATAGTAGCTTAATTGGCCCCTAGGTAATAGTAGTAGGTCTGTTTTTATATGAGGATTTTTTTTTTGAAAGATGATATTTTGGCTTGTGTTTGAAATTTGAGATTAATTATAATAATATGTTGAAGGATTTTGGTTTCTTTTTAGAGGATTTTTTGAAGATTATATTTTTTCACGGTCAAATATTTGAGTTTCCATTAATCTTTGTTTTGCCTTAAGATACTTTTTAATGTAAATGGCAAGGGCCATAGTGTGACACACCCCTTGTTATAATCACATTTGCGATGAATTTACGATTCCATTATGGAGGTCTCAATGCGGAGAGGGTGGTGGGCCAACGTGAACGAGCACCCACTAACACACCGTGCAGGATGGATGATATGTGAATAGGAAACACTTTTTCATATTTTATACTTGTCCCATATATAACCATTGTGGTTAGCTACGTACTAACCGTGCACATGTACCTACCTAGTAGCTAGTAAGTGCCTTATTTACTTTGTGTACTTACATAAAAACCACTTACATTCATGACCTATTTACTCATGATATTCACCCACTTACACGGGTATCAACCAATGTTGGGTGGTTCTTTGATTTTGGTAAGAACATCCGGATATGGGTTTTTGATCATTTTCAAAAAACCTATGGTTCTCATGATAGAATCGACATTAAGGGAAGGTTCTTTGCCCCTGGTGGAGGGTTAGAACCTCTAGAACCAGTTCTTGTTGGTCAAGGATATACATGTACCTTACCCTTACCTTACCTCAACCCTAGGTTGCAAAAAGTAAGAACCTCGCCAACATGGGTGGTAACCTCAGTAGGATGAGGTTCACGTTGGAGGGTTTACAGGATAGAGTTATTCAGTCATGGTTCATCCACAAGTGAGTCATAAGGGTTTTCCGATGGATGTGCATTGGTGGGTGTTGGGTCATAGTAGTTGGGATGGTGTGAAATGGGTTGTGTTAGGGGTGATTTCAATCGTAAAGTTTGATTGTATGTACCAATATATGCATAGATATTATCAAGAAAATATTTTAATTATTTTGAATGTATTTTATTTTAAATTGGAATAATAAACAAAAAATAATTTGTTTCAGTTCACAATGAGAAATCATGTTTGTTGTAACTTGTTGGTTGTAGTTTTAAAATTGTTTGATGCAATTAGAAATTAGTTGCATCAAACACATTCTTAATTTGCATCAAACATTTTTTAGTTGTATTGAACAAGTTATAACTCACATAATTTTTCAAAGTTACATTCGACATTTTTGAGTTGCATTGGACAAATTACAATTCACACAATGTTTTGTAGTGATTTTATCGTGAACTCGTTAGTTTAAGACACTTTGAAAAGAAAAGAAACATACATGGGCACGTTGAGTTTCTATATCAATAGATTGTTGTGTTATTGCTTGGTTCAAGGCTTTAGCCTCCATCTTCATTTGAGATGCTTCACTTCTCATCTTCATTGCCCCTTCAACCTTTTGTTGTGCCTTTGTCAAAAACAAAATTGACAAAATGAAATTCATGCATTCATGATCCTTGTTTGGATATGGTTATTTTGCGTGTGATGAATCAAATAAAAAAAGAATCTCAAAAACAATTCCGTAACACTGTAATGACTTCATGGGTAGGCATTCTCCTTTGCAATATGTCTAATAAATTTGTGAATTAATCCTTAAGGGTTGATATATTGTATATTGAATTTTCCAAAAATGATTTGAACTATTTTTTCCTTTGTAAATGGAAGGTATGTACAAGAAGGGCAAGTCACATGGGTAGTTGTATTGTTTATGGAAATGTCAAAATACTCTACATTTTGTGGTAGTGCAAATGGAGGGCACCTACTATGTGATAATGTTTCATCAAGAATGAGTGAACATTTCGAAAAACAAAATGGCTACAGAAAAGATATCCGTTTCATTTTTAAAAATGCTTATGTTACCCTTTTTTTAATTACCATGATACCCAATGGGTACCCATCTATTATCTAGTGGATATCATGGTTTAAAAAAACCCAAAAAAGGCATCATGTTTTACACCATGCAATGGCCTGGCCCTTGGGTTTTACCCTACATTTGATCCATGGACAATTAGCAAAAGCCTATATATTGTCCATGATCCAATTTGCCCCTAAAGTCATAGCAAATGATAATAATAATAATAATAATTTAGAAAAAAGTTACAAAATCCAAGCCCAATTGGTTAAATTATGTTTTCCTATATTTTTCCAAATACCTTTCCATGACTAGTTCAAAATTTGGTTCCTATCCCAAGAATATATTTTTTGGACATGATTTTCTTCATATTACCTGGATACCAAAAGCATGAATATTTTTTATATCATGTTCAAAAGCGTTGCGTTGAAGCTCAAGTTCATGCTTGCCATCTTCTACCTCTTGGGCTATCTCGGCCACTATCTCTTTGGCACGTTCAAGTTCACTACGTTGCTTTGCCATGTCTTGAGCCTCTAAATACACACACAAAAAAATCTCATAATATTGAGCAAGCATTACATGATCAAATGATAAGTGCAAAGAAATGTGTATGATTTCACATATGTGTATTTTTAATCAACCTAATGTATTATCATCTAATGAATTTTTTTCCAAATTTAAACCATAATTAAAATAGAAATGTTGTAAATTTGGAGTTGGGCACATGCTTTATTTATCATGCTCTATGTGACATTTTCACATGATCAACACATTAGACCAATGCATGAAAAAAGAATGTAATTCAATGGAGACCTTGATGGTTTTGTTAGGGATTTCATTTTGGAAATTTAGGTGAATTGCAATTGGAAACAACTTGTGATGTTGCAAATTGCAACCAAGCAAATTCATCCTTGACCATCCATCTAAATAATTTGAAAACATATCAAAAACTTCAATAAATAAATGTGTGTTAAGGTGTTGAGAGATGGTATCAAATATATGAAACTACACCAAATTGGATGCGAGTTGCATGTTCTAGTAATTGTTTTTCAAAAGCTGAACTTGAAAGAATTGCTTGTTCTTTCATTTGTAATAATAAATCTCGTTGCGTTGCCATCTCATTTCTTTCCTATTGGAGTTAAGAAATAGTAAACATTTGTGTTTCAAGTGTTGTGAAGATAAATTTTAATCCACCAAGAAAATATATTATTGTTAATTCTTTTAACAAATTTGTACCTAATTTTCAATCACATTTGATATATTATTGTGTGATTTGAACAAAATTGAACTCAAGCAAATTGACATAAAAAGATATTTTAAAAATTATAATAGATTTTTTCAATTAATTTTTTGGGATATAAAGTTCATTAATATAGATTAATATGAAGAAAAAACCTTTTTATAATTTATTTGTAATTTTATATTATGACACTTCATTTTGATATTAGTGGAGACCATTAAAAAGGGATATTAAATCAAAATCAATTATGTTCTATACATATTTCATAGACCATCATTGAAAATATTATTTTGGATATTGTTGTAGTTCAATATAGATGACCATCAAATGGAAAACATATTTACATCCATGCATTTAGTGAAGAAAGTTTCTTTATCAAGGAAACTCATTTCCCTCATTTCTTCCATTTGTTGTCGTGCAATAGCAAGGTCACCCAAAGATTGTATACGTTCGGCCTGTAATGAATCCTATCATAACATGAATATTATAAATTTGTCATTTATATTTATATATATATTCCATTTACATGTATTGTGAAGCTTCATTTCAAATGACCCATTCAATTATTGTATCACACAACACATGTTTAGTGGTTCAATTTAAATCCAATTGAATAAATGTTGATTTAAAAATCATTGGAGTTAAAACTCTTTCATTATGTAAATACATGGCCCATGAAATTTTAACCTTTAAATCTACTTTTCATTATCAAATACACAAAATTTCAAGACCTGTAATGATTGAAGATGGACATGACCCTCATGGAGGTGTTTTCTTTCCTCATTTTGCATTGCTTTCATTTCCTTGACATTTGTTTCTAACAAGTCCACTAATCTTTCGAGCTGAATGCCCCCAAGACAACATACAATAACAAATGAACATAATTACTCGATTTTTTCATTACATATTCAAAAGGGATAACATCAAGATATGTGCCAACAAATCATAATAAAAATTCAAGCTTTATTATCATTTTTTGGGATTTCTAATAACATGTTTTTGCCTTTAGGTAAATAATTAAAAACTTGATTCAAATTTGGTAAGTTTCAATTGTAAGTTGTCAAAATGAATTGTGGAAAAAATAATTTTCATCCATTTCAAGCTTATCATTTAAAAATATTCAATGTGCATTTCATGGATATAAGATTATACATAACTTTCTAGGTACAATACATGGGGACTTGCAATTGGATAGATATGATCTAAGTGGACACTTTTGGAATCCATATAAATATTGGATGTAAGTGTTCCGACAACAACCTATCCAATTAACCTCATCAAGATTTACTACCATGATAACATACCTTGACATGTTCTTATTATTATGGACCTTAAAGTCCATGGTGACCCAATCACTAGTTTGTAATCTATATGTTGAAAAATATTGTTTGTGAGATTGTGTCAAAATTCATTCAACAAATGGTATTTTAAAAATATCATAATGTGACATTCTTGCAATATTAAATGTTGGTGTCAATTTAGGTTGTTGTTTTGGTTTGTTTTTCACATGTCTTGGCCAATTCCAATAGGTTGCATTCCAATAGTTTTAATGATGTCAACAAAATGCAAAATTTTGACTAATTTAAAGCATATATGATCACATCCCATGACCCCACTAGCCTTCATCTTAATTATACACAAATCCATGTTCCATAAGTGCATGAAGATTACTTGTTTTTGTAGAGAAGCAAATTTGATATCCCAACTTTGGATTGTGGCTTGTTGCTCAACAATGGAATTATTCAACATATCCACCCACATGACCTTTTCTTTATTGAAGAGTTCTCTTTCAACCACCATGGTGTCTTGCACCACCTTCATTTTGGCTAACCAATCATCCACTTTGGCAACCAATTGTGTTGTTATGTCCTTAGTGAGTTTTTGGTCCCCCAATATTTGTTGCTGCAAATATGTGACGACTTCAAGGTCAAATATATCAAACAATGAATATCCACATTATAAGATCTATTTGGAATTTCACTTATTATGTGAAACAATGATAATATGGGCAACATAATTAGTTCACAATTTAGTAAGATCAAGACAAGCATCTTGATCAATTGAAGTAATGTTAGTTTCAATCATTGTTCAAATCCATATCACTTGTTACAT
>Ga0209611_10006397_pt1 | contig 19309 bp, 7 predicted proteins | sample S1TSphgellanicum_3_FD_187693 | JGI IMG/M metagenome (GOLD analysis project Ga0209611, IMG submission 187693) | Host-associated microbial communities from peat moss isolated from Minnesota, USA - S1T2_Fc - Sphagnum magellanicum MG (SPAdes) (version 2) | ecosystem: Host-associated > Plants > Peat... | reverse complement strand
TCAGACCCCCTGATTTAATCTTAGCATGGGATATTTGTAATGTTTAGAAATAATTTAAATGGACTAGCTTGGGTTCACCCAAAGGTTCTCAAGTCACTGTGTCCTTGTTGGCTGATGGAATATCATTGAAACTACTTAATAGCAAGATGGGAATTTGAAAAAGTTTCTTAGAGTCCACCATTTTTTTATAAAAACAATCAAGGCATTGAGGCTAGTGTTGCCCTGTTATTGGGGAATTGTTTTTAAATAAATATGTTGGGTACTAATAAAGGGCACAATGACAGGCTATTGCAACCTACATGCCAGTTCTCACTAGCAGCAATATTTATTTTGGGGAAAAAGAAAGGTGAGCTAGAGTTGCACAAGAAGTCCAAGACCATATAATTCACAGGGCTCTTGTGAAAATCCCCTCCAATCTCATTTGTATCATTAAATCCATTAGAGACATGTCTGTGGTCATCAGTTATAGAAAGCGTCCAGGTGCTGAAGAAGACTTATGTATGCCAGTGATTTTGCAGCTGCTGCTGGCTTGTTTATCCCCCCCGCCCCCCGTGTAGTAGGCTAGGTAGTATTCAGTTTTCTGGGCAACTTGGTCTACAACGTTAGAGAACAACAGTCTGTTAAGATCCTGTAAATAGTCCAACTGTTCCAAATTAACACTGTTCTTTTTTCCAAGTCTCATACTGTGACTAGCAATCATTCCAATCATTCACTGTGTTTGTAGTTGCTGGAAACAACAGGCTATGTGAAATTTTCGAAGTCCTCACCTCTTCTTAATAGGTAATGACTAGGTAAGATTGCAGAGGAAGAGTGTAATATCATCATCCGCTCTGTCTGTGTCTACTCTCTCTAATGACCCAAGCTGACAACATTTAGGTTAGTGCTGCAGGAGCAGTATTACTCTACTTGAGAGAGAGACGGACGAAGTCAATAAAAGACAGCGATAGGCCTACCTCCACTCCAGGTCCCAGAAGGGACCAACTAGTTGTTTTTTCCTTGGTATGGAGTGGGGCTTGGGGGGGAGAATGGGGGGAGGGAGTTTTCTTGGGTGGTATGGTATGGGGGGCGGGAAAATTCAGTTTATTTTACTGCGAATTCAGAAAAAAATTGACAAAAATTTGGAAATTTTCACCAAACTCTAAAAAGCACAAACTTGACCAGAATAAAAAAATCATTTAAAACTGAAAATTCAGAAAAGTATTACCGAAAATTGGAAATAATCACCAAACTATTGAAACCACAAATCCGAAAAGAATTAAAATTTTGTTTTCATACTGCAAATTCAGAAAGAATTGACAAAAAAAATTGAAAATTTTAACCAACTCTTGAAACTACAAAATTTCAAACAATTGAAAAATTATCTTCTTTTATTGCAAATTCAGGGGGAAAATGAAAAAAATTGAAAATCTTCACCGAACTCTAAGAACGACAAAAGTGGTAAAATTTGGAAATTTTAGTTTATTATTGTAAATTCAGTAAAATTTGACCCAAATTTGGGAAAATTTGCCAAACTCTCAAAACCACAAACTTTTAAAGGATTGGAAAATTCTGTTTTTCTACTGTAAATTTGGAATTTTTTTGACAAACGATTGGAAAAATCCACCAAACTCTAGAAACACAAAGTTTTTCTTTTTCTATTAGAGATATCCGTAAATTCACCCTGTCTTCACCCTGTCTTCACCCTGTTTTTGGGCCTCCTTTCACTGCCTAACCCCTCTTGTAGTGGTCTCCCTAAAGTAAGGGAATTTGATTAAATCTCAGTATGAAATGCTGAATCTCAGCATTTAATGAACAAGGTTCGAGAGGAATTATAGTAGCTGTACAGGAACCAACTTTGATGGTTCCTGAGTTTCATTCACCCTGTCTTTCTTTTTTCCAGAGCGGCTCCACCTGCTGATGGTTCCTGAGTTTCAACGCCCCTTTGAATGCTAATGTACTTTTCTGCAGGTTTTTCTAAAATCTCACCCTGTGTATGACCAAACTCAGGGTACTGGTGCTGTCTTTTCCTGACTTTACGGATATCTCTATTGTCTTCGATAAATTTGGTAAGTTTTTGGAAAATTTTGCTAAATTCTTCATATAACAAAATTAAAGGAAAAAACCTTGGTCCCTATCATCTCAACCTAAATGAAAAAAGTAAAGAAATAGAGCCTCTTTTTTGAAATTTTTTTGGAGCAGACACCTAGGCTTGGGGGATTGCCAATAGTTGTTGTAGAGTAGCCATGTGAAGAAACCATAGCAACAACTGCGTCATCATTAAGGGCATCCTCAAGGGCTCCAAATGGATTTTTAAAAAAAAGAAAGGACATGCACCATCTCCATGATCACTAGGAGCTTCTTGTGCTTTGTAGAAATTTTTGCGCCATTGTGTTTGGAGAGGAGGCCATTGGGTTTGGCGGACAATCATTGTCGCACAATTTTTTTTCCTTGAGCACCAGCACCCACAACACCTTGGTCAAGAACAAAACCAAGCGTTCTAATGCTCCAAGATAACTATTGCTTTTAAATTTTTTGAAAACTTGCATGTATTGGGGCATCATCACAAGGATTTAGGGAGCTTCAACATCCCTAGGAGCTTTTTGACACAATTTCTTTCTTTTTGGGACTCCTAGCAAAACAGATAGACCTATTTTCAACCATGGGAGTTTTAGGGTCCAAGCATGATAAAATATGTCAAAAAAAGTAGTTTTAAAAAAGTTTAATTTCAAAAACAATCTCTTTTGAACATTCACATTTCAAAAGATATTTGAAATTTTTGAAATTTTGATTTTGAAATCATAGAGCATTTCATTGACTTTCTTATAAGTTGAACATAAAGTTTTTTAAAAATTTATATAAGAAAAGTGGGTGAAAAATATGTTTTAAATTGGATGGTTGTTCAAATTTTTCCATATATTTTTATATTAAAACTTCGATAGATTATGACTATAATATGAAAAGTTGAAATTACATTCATATACACTAGGCTTTTACCAACTTGAAAGTACAATAATATTTCTAATTGATGTTTTATTTTCATGTACTTATAACCCTATTTTACAAAATTGTGACAAGTACTTTCCAGTACTTACATCTCAAAAAATGTACATAAATGCATATTAAAACATGTGGTTCTTCAATATTATCAATGAAGTCAAAAAACTTCTAATTGTTGATCATTGATTTAAATAATATTTATGAATTCAATATATTAAGGTGTATTTTATGGATATTTTCGAGAAAAGTAGCAAGTGTCTCTAATTGGCATATTTTACCATGCTCATGCTTTTTAATTAAAATCATTTTGTTATTGGGTTCTTGTTGTTGAGCTTGCCCACTTCACCTTATTTTGTCAATGATAATCTTTAACAACATAATTCTCGAAAAACAATTAAAACACAAGGGAAAGTTGCATTATTTTGCATTTGTTTATATCCACAAATACATTTTAGAATGCCTAAAGGTGTTGAAGTTTTTAGTAACCTTGGAAGAAGCTTGGAAACATTATTCCCTTCGAACACTTATTTTTCATATGAGATTAGATTAGGATGTTAACATTGGAAAAATGATTAAAGGGTGTTTCCATGGTTATAGTGCATACAAAAAGTAATCACATTTTGACAATTTTCATTACAAAACCATTTTTAATGTATTTTTATAAATAATTGGAAAATGGATTTTTGATCGAAATGTGCAATGAAAGGTGGGTAACATCTTAAACTTTCATAATGTTGTGAAATTGGTGCACATATCAACAATTCAATTGTCCATTGGAGTACATTTTAAAACTTGTAATTGTGCATTACAAACATTAAAATGTAATAAAAGGAATATTAAAAAAAAATTAGTAAGAAATTTTCCATGAAATTTTGCATATAAAAAGATACAACCATAAAAAATAATTTTCCACATCAAAAATTTCAATTTGTTTTAAAATCATGAAGTTTATATGGGATGATACATAAATATTTGGTAGTACATTATGTTATTACAATGTTGATGATTATGATCTTTTTAGGTTGCAAAATGTTCTTTCATTAAAAATATTATAATTGGGTAAGTGTTGTTTTTATCATTTAAAAAAAATGAAAATCTAAAATTAATGAAAAATGTTGTACTATTATCAAATAGGGTGTTTTAAGTAACTTTTATAAAATTATTGGTGTACATTTACATAAAGACACAATTATGAATTAATTACATATTCATGGTTTATATAATTGGTCTTATTTTCAAATCCCAAATCAATTAAATGGTAGTGTATGCACTCTAAGGTGGCTCATTTTCGGTGGATGTTCCACTCTTTAAAAGTCCATAGAGTAGTGTTTAAATGGTAATCTATTTTGTGTCATTAATTTAATGGGGAATTACATAGTGGTTAATGAATTGAAAAGCTTATATGAAAAATAGCCATTGTAAAAAATAATTTAATATACATGTTAAGAAAATAAAAATTGAAATTCACCCAAAAATGATTATGATATGGACTTATGAAAATATGGTTCATTTTAGGCCATTCAAAAGTCCATAATGTTTTTTTGGTTAAATTTTTTTCTACTAGTTTTTTTGTTCTTTTTGTTTTAAAATATCATATATTGAATATGTATGATATATCCCAAATAAAATTCATACACAAAAATGCATGAAGCATAAATAGCAAACTACTCTATATTTTTCAACTTCAAAAGTCCATTATTATATATTTAGTGTGTATATGTTGCAAATTCTTTTAATAGATGTTCTCTTCTTCAAGTTGACAATCTAAATCTAGCCACAAATTTGGAAAATTATTGTTTTAATGCCATGCTAATAGCATGTAAATGCATGTCACTCTACAAAAAATTGGATTGCAATGCAAAAAGTGAGCCACCTTACTTTACAACTACCCATGGGATTTTTAGTAGAATTCAAAGTTAATGAAATTTTACATGTTACTACTTTTGATAATATATGTACTTCTAGTTTTGACACGAAATGTGTACACCATACCATGGAAACAACCCAAAACATGGTGTTGGATTCTTGTGCAATACATCTCAACACCACACATGGTAGTTTTCTTGGTAATTTTAGGAACTACATTAGGTGAGGTTAGGGCAAACCAATTTGGTTCACTTGAACCCCACCTGACGTAGCTTTGACAATTACCAAAAAAACCATTGTGTGTGGTGTTGAGTTGCCATGCATAGGAATCCATTATTATCCCTTAATGGATTTTTCAACTTCAACATTTAAATTAATCCTATGTGAACAACTCACATGCGAAGGGAATGAAAGCTCCAAGTTTCCTACAACCTTTACAAAACACCTTTGAGGATTCTAAAACTTGTTTTGAAATTTGTTCATGAAAAGAAACAAATGCAAATTAACACACATTCTTGTATTTTAAATATTGTCCATAAGCTATTGTTCTAAATTGTTGTCAAAGTAGGTTGTTAGGTGAGAAACTCAACAACAAGCACGCAAATAGCAAAATGGTTTTAACTAAAACTCCCAATGTTGAAGATAGGTTTGTTAGTTCTATAGAAACAAAAGTTATAAAAAAGTGAAAACCAAACACCATAACATAAGACTTATAAATTCATGGTAGGAAGAGATTTATAGTGCCATAGATATATGATGTGGAGAATTTAGGGTCAAGGTTAAAACTAGGAATTAACTACGTTCAAGCCACAAATGATCATAAACACAAAAGAAACAACAAAAACACACATACCAATCACATCCTTATCATTTCTAATTTAATGACAAAACCATAAACCCTACACAATGCTTTTCCAAGATCAAAGGGCCTCAATTCTTCCCAATCTCATAAGTATATTTTCTAGATGCAAAGCAGATTGATTTTATATTGTTAATGAAACATGTATAGATTAATAATGGTAAACACATCTATATAAGATATATATCTCCTTGAACATGAAAAGTTATTGAGTTTTGAACACAACCATCTAGTCAAGTATGTGAGTTCACATCTATATGTTATTGACAATTTCATCCATGATCTAGTTTTATTCATGTTGTTATGCCATTTGATTTATGGTAAGCAATGAGACCTTTCCTTAGCTCAATGTGCAATGTCAAAATTTCAAGACTCACAACAAGAAGTTGTGGCAAATTAGGCACTAGATCATTTGGTTTTGAAAAAGTTTTTTTGATTGCTTGTTGTTCACTTGAACAACATCCACATCAATGAATTTTCATTGTGAAGCTTTAAGGCAACTGCTTGCTTTTGAAAATTTGTCAAATGTAACTTTATACATATGAATCATCAATTGTTGATGGAGTAACCTTAAGATGCATTTCTTTATTTTCTTAAAGCACATGAAAATAACAATTTTCAAAGAAATTGGTGGATTATTGTTTATTATGTCATTTTCATTTTTCACTTAAAATTTCATACAAAAATATCATTTAAATAACCTCACTTTTGAAATATATTTCTTAGTTTTCATAGTCTTTGTGGCGGGTATTATTTTGGTCAAAATATGTTCATCACATACAAAATTTTCATCTTCTATGAATTTTAATAAAAGAATTGAGTAAGTCCAATTCCAAACTTTTCAAATCTCCCCAAAGTTCACAATATTTTTATCAAGTTCGGTGTACACATTTTGTCAAAATTTTGAAATTCAAAAAATTATACTTTTTGACAACAATTTTGGGGGACTTTAATGTGCTTATGCCATGTTCACACATTTTATTTTCCAAGTCAATTATTGTTATAGGTTTTTGAAAAATGTAAATATTGGGTATCAGGCAGGGGGCAAGTCTTCACAAAATATTTTCTCAAGGCATGAACGTAGGGCGAGTCTTTGTGAATTTCACATCCATCAGTTTTAAGTGTCTACATTTAGGTTAATACTTGATAGGGGTTTGAAATGATTTTTGATACCTGACCCATGTTTGTTATGACTTATGGATCATGATTTAAATTGTAGATAAACATGAATATAAGTTTCACCTTCATTAGTTATCTTGTAAAATTTAGGTTGTTTATGTACCAATGTTAGGTAATTCTTTGGGTTATGGACATTATGAATGTTAGTCAATTATTGAATTTTGACATGGTTATCAATTTGGTTATCAATTATCTACAAATTGGTTATTGATTTTTTTGATAATCGATTAATAACCTAATGGATTGGTATTAAAATTTCAAAACATAATTAACCAAATGTTTTGGTTATCATCTAAGTAGGTTATTAATTTTAAAACACTTCACATTTTTATGATAGAAAAAATTGTTATTTTTGTTATTTATTTTTAAATAGACCTATAACTAATTAATTAACCAATAGGATAATTATTTGATAACTTACCTTTATGCATAACCAAAAATTATAACTCCCAAATATTGACATCTTAATTAGGACACATTTTTATTAAAAACATTTCCTTTAATTTTATGAAAAAAACTAGTGATTAATCAACATTGGAACAAACCTTTGAGGTTATTGAGGTGGTTCTTAGGATTCTAACCATGGTTTTCAAAAATAAAATATGTGGTTATGGTATATAAGCAGAATTTTCAACTTAAAAAAAAAATCAAATAATTAGCAGTAAAATTGCTAATTATTTCATGAAAACTAAGTTGGTTGTGTAATTTTTTTGAAATAATTAACAAAATTGGTTTCTTTGATTTTGATAATTTAAAAATATATATATAACAATTCTTTAATTTTAAAATAATTAAAAAATTGAAACTAGCCTTTCTCAATTATTCACATAACCACACAACATCAAAACCTAATTGTGGTAAACACCAATCAAAAGTTCACATAGAATCCCACTTTGGTAAACTATCTTGTAAAAAAATAGATAGATCTTGTATATACATAGATAGGTATGACAATATGTGGCTAAGTTAGGTAAGTAGATGCATGTAAATGGTTACTAGGTAGGAAAGGGCTAGTGGGCCAATAGGTATATAATAAAAATAACAATTCAAATAATCAATGTGGTTAAGAAACAAGGGGAATTGAAGCCAATGAAAAAATGTTTCCTACCCACCCACCAACCATCCCTCATGGTGCATTAGAAGTTGTTGGTCACTACCCACCACTAATAACTATTATGGCAAAGTCCTTTCGCTCCTAATAACTTGTGGTGGAAACTCTAGACATTAATGCCAATTTTTTGATGTCCAAATGCCTAGGATTGATGGTTGAGAATTTTCTTTTGGTTGATCAACTATTAGTTGAAGGAGGGAGGAAGGTTGATTAAAAGGTGGCAAAGTTGATTTCTATTGAAAGTGATTCATAAAGGGGGGAAAATTTTGTGATGAAAAGATTGGTATTGTTTTGTACTCAATTGTTTTTTAGTAGCAAATGTGATTCCAATCTTAACATTTTTGATGTGCTCACAAAACTTGTGCTCCATGTTTGGTAATGTACAATTGACATTATGATTATCTAATTTTTCATATATCTTTTGTCAACCTTTGGCTTTGTTATGCTATAAAAAGGTCACCAAATTTCCCATTTCCTTCATCTTTCCACTTAGGCGAATGACATAGATATTAAGGTAAATTAAAAACCTATCAATTATTAGTTGAAAATTATTTCCAATTAATTTTCACAAGAGCACTTAAGAATTTTTATAAGGCTGGTGATAGGTTTAGCCTTCATAAGTAAAAGTAATTAGAAGACAATGAATCCTTAAATGCCCTAAATTTTTAGAAAAATAAACATAGTAAAAAACTCAAGAGTGAATTTTATTCTCTATTATTCATTATAATTTGTAAAAAAAGTGTCCCAATGAAGCTAATTCCAAGTGTCAAGACAAGCCAAAATATGATCTTTGAAAAATTGTATTATAAAAATAGACCTACTATATCCTCAAGCTATTATATTCTATAATGAATCTAAACATACTATCCTTGCATAACAAGGCAAGGCCAAGAAGTCTACATCACATTAGGTATTTAGTCTACACCACACCATTTATGCTATATCTCTCTTGGCAAGTAACATTATTTCAAAAAATTGAAGAAAAAACCCTTTCCACCATCCCACGTGCAATTATTCCATAACGCATTTTTGTGATATGGCTCCACTACATGAGAACCTTGTTTTATTAACCACTTGTTCTTTCAACGAATAGAAGGTGAAATCCTAAAAGTGTAAAAAAAAACAAAATCAAAGTCAAGATTGGTGAAAGGTGAAAAATAAGAAATAGAAAAAATAAGGAAGGTCAAATGTTGGGGAATAAATAGGGCTTGCAACTTGCAATCTCTTGTTTCAACTTGCTTTTCACACATTCATTTTTTCACATTCATTTAAAGTTGATGTCATAAGGTGAGAAAACAAGGAGTAGTTAGTGAGAAGTGATCAAAAACATTAAATGTAGCTTAAGAACTTAATGAAGATTTTGCAAAGGTCATAAGCTGTAAACTTGCATTATTTCATCACATAATCATTTTGTCATAAAGGTGACAAAAAAAACAACACATAAAAAGGAGAAAAAACAACAAATAGAAAATGAAAGCTCTCTTGTAGTTGATGAAAGGTGATAGAAAAGAGAACACAAAACCCTTAACCAAATAGTTTTGAAACTCTCACAACCCCTCATTCTCCTTCACATCTTTGGAAAACACAAACCATGACCATAACACAATTTTGTATCTAACATAAAATACAAGAGGTGAGGAATCACTTGTCTTCTTTTATGTTAAAGGTTAGCCACTTTCGGCTAAAAAATGGTGACATATAACAAGTATGACAATGTGCAATGAACTTTTTCTTGGTGGCAATCTTTTGGTAATCCTAAAATGAAGTAAAAGCTTTTAGAATGTGCATGATAATGGGTGCATTCAATGTACATCATATATATAACATGTAGTTTCTTTACAACCATAAGGTGGCACATTGGCTGACATGTTCCATTAACAAGGGAAAACAAAATAGAAACAATAAATTATGCCACCCTCAAAAATCTTCCCCTCTTTCATTTGACATGCTTCTTTCATTAAAATATTCAATAATAAATGTTTTTTTGGCTTACCAACACTAGAAAAAACATGTTTCTAACCAAAGTGCTTAAATGAAAGTAATAATGTTCAAAACAATTGGTGGAGTATCTTTTCTTATATCATTTTCATTTTTCACCTAAATTTTCATACAAGAATATCACCTATAACCTCACTTTGAAATATATTTTTCATTTTTCATACTTTGTGGGGAGTATTATTTTGGTCCAAATATATCATCACATACAAAATATTCATGTTATATTGAATATTTTTGAAGAATTAAGTACATCAAGTTACAAAAAATTTCAAGAATTTCAAAGTTCACAATATTTTCATCAAATTTGGTGTACACATCTTGTCAAAATTTTGAAATGTAGAAAATTGTACTTTGTGAAAACAATTTTGGGGGACTTTAATGTGTTTTGGCCAAATCCCCACATTTTATTTTTTGGGTCAATTATGGTTATAAGGTATGGATCAAGGGCTAGTGTTTGTGAATTCCATGGATGTGAAATGTCTACACTTGAGTTGATACCCAATAAGGGTTGAAATGATTTTCGATACTTGAACCATGCTTATTATGATTTATGAGTCATGACTTCATTGTGAATGAAAATGAATCAAATTCATGTCCAGTTTCACCTTGGTTAATTATCTTGTAAAATCTAGGTTTTTTATGTACCAATGTTGGGTAGTTATTTGAATGATAAACAATACTAATGTTGGTCGGTCATTGAATTTTGACCTAGTTAATCAATTTAGTTACTCATTACCTACAAATTGGTTATTGATTTTTTGATAATTGGTTAATAACCTAATTGATTGGTATTAAAATTTCAAAATTTAATAGGTTGGCCATTGTCATCATCTTTTTCATCAACACAACACAAGGTGTGTGTGTGTGTGTTTTTCTCCCTAGAAACTAATCTATATTCTTACCTTGGAAATTAAAACATGGGTGTGTGGAAATTAAAATTAAAAAAGGAAACTAAAATCTAGATTACCCTAGATAGCAAAAATCAAAACGTTTTAACCAAAAACCAAACCTAGTGTCCATGGAAATAAGAATTAGAAAAGTTTTGTGAGCATTTACCCTAGGTGTGACCACACAAAACCCAAAAAAAAAAAAATCTTACCCTAAAAATTACAACTAGAAAGTTAGCAAACATTAAATAGTAGCAATGAATTAAATGCAATGTTGGGCTTGACAAAATTATAGTACAATATAGTACAATGTCTAATAGGAAAATAAATTCATATTTTGCAAACTATACCCACAATGATTAATGCTTGAAGTTATTTTAATGTTATTTTCAAAGGAAAAAAAATCAATGCAATGGTTAAAATCCCTTCTTGTGGTCCAAAGGTCTAGGGCTTGAACCTTTTCATTCACAAATGAAATGGATGAAAAAAAATTATCCTTGTGTAATTTTTAAAAGTTAGTTGCCCAAAAATAACTTCGTCAAAAGAACCATGTTCCTTGGGGGGTAAAGGGCATAAGTTGCATTGGGAGAAAGGGATTAAGTTACCTTAAGGGGGCAACCATGTTTCCTTGGGGAGTAAAAAGTTTAAGTTGCTTTGGTGAACAACCATGTTCCTAAGGGAGCAAGGGGTTTAAGGTACCCCATGGACATGATTGTTCCTCGAGGCAACTTAAACCACTCAGACCCCAAAGGTAAAAGCATGTTATGATGGAATTTTTGGATGTCTTAGTGGCAATGGTTTTTAAGTGAGTCAAGTATTGTTGCATTGTATGCGAATCTATTTGAGAAACTTGGCAAAAGTGAGATGAAAAATTGAAACCTACACATTTTAATCTTTGCAACCCAAAAACAAAATTACTAAGAGGATAAATGTTCAATCCAAGGTGGACTTTACAAAGGATGGTACATCTAATGTCCCTAGTCTAAACTATTTCAAAAAAATTATGATTATGGATTTTTTCTTCTAGTGGAGTTGGAAACTAAATCTACAACTTTTTACCACCACACATTGAAATACCATAACACTTAAGATGAAAAAATCAAACAAGAATTTTTTTTCCAAACATTTAAAATTTTAAAATGAAAATTTAAAATTTTTAAAGTATTTTTTGATATCTAAATTGACATTTTCACGGCCCATATTTTTAAAGGTTTTTTTTAAATGTTTAAATTATGGTGATATAAACATGGAATAGAAAAAAATGTGAACTTCAATACCATTTAAATGTTTTTTTAAAAAATCATTAAATTTGGACTTTGAAAATGGACTTTGAATTACGAATTTTCGTTTAATGTAGTGTGTTTTTAACCCCAAGGCAACATGGTTGCTCCACAAGGGAAACCATGCGTCTAGGGGAACAAAGGATTAACTTCCTCAAGGAACAAGAAAAGTTCCCCATAAAAAAATTATCATGAGGTGTAGAAGAAGTTCTTCAAAGAAAAAGGCAACTTCCCCAAGAAAAGGCCCAAATTCCTTAGGAAAACATATGTTGCAATTTTTTTTGTAACCATAACCATCTCATGTTCATTTTTATATAAACTTGTGACCTATCATTGGAAAGTTTTCAAGGAGAGCTACAACTTTGCAATTAAAAGCATTTCAATCAAAATTCATATGAAAAAGTGACGATCATAGAAAATTTCAAACACATTTGTTCTTTGAGGAACATGGTTGCTCTTTGGGCAGCTCTTATTGGCACATGGTTGGCCCCATGGAGTTTTTCATGTCCCCTAAGGAAAAAAGACCTAAGTTGTCCTAAGGAGTAACATTGTCCTTGGGGAAAAAGTTGTTTCAAGGAGCAACCATGTGATCTCCCAAGGAAAGAGGGACCTAAGTTGCCCTAAGGAACAACCATGTTCCCTAGGGAACAAATGTGTCCAAAATTTTATGTGATTGTAATGTTTTCATATGAATTTTGATTGAAATGTTTTTAATTATAAATATGTAGGTCTCCTTGAAAACTTTCCAATGATAGGTTGTAGGCTTATATAAAAAGAACATGAGATGTTTATGATTACAAAATGATTTGAAACATATGTTTCCCTTGGGAATTTGGGCTTTTCCATGGGGAAAGTTCATTGTTCCCCATATGTTTACATTTATTTTTCATTGAAAACACATATATTACAGTATAAAGGTAGTTTTAACAAAAATAATTAATTGTTTGAGGATGCAATATTTTCTTCCTATTATCAAAATTTGTTAATTCCCTTCACAAAATTAAGTTTTTGAAGAAAAATATTTTTTGCAAATTCGGGGCATTTAAAGAAATAAAATTAATGTCAAAACTATTAAGGTATTAAACCATATCACAATCACAATAAAAATTCATTGTGAAGGGAGAATTTAACAATGCTTTCATAATTGAAATAAAATGACATAATACTCAATTTTTCCCAATATTTAATTAGCTAATATTATAAAAATGTTGTCTCATTCACACCAACTATCTTTACGTGCATCAATTGAAAATGTAGGTATTACATAAGGCAATGAGATTTGTGGATGTAATACGTACATTAAGGGTACATCCCAAAATGAACAGCCATTGTGTTAGAAAGCTTTGACCAAACATACAAAACAAAATGTAATACCTTAATGTTGATGTAAATTTAATTGTAACCAATGAATGTGGTAAACAAATTACAATACCACCATTTACATTATAATTCTTTATTCATAATGTTAGAAATTCTAAATTAATCCAATACATGAATTTTTTAAAAATTAGCTCATTACAAATTTGACCCATTGGCAATACCTACTTTACGTTGTTAAAGGTTTTGCCAAAAGGTAAAAACTTAACCATGTAAAGATAAAAGTTTTGCCCATAGGTAAATATTTAACAAAAAAAATAGAGAGGTTTTGTTGACAAGTAAAGATTTAGCCAATAAACAAAGATGTTTTATCTATAAATAAAGGTTTAGCTAAGAGTAAATAAAGGATTTTGCCAAGAGGTAGAAGTTTCACCAAAAATAAATAAAGGTTTTCCCAAAAGGTATAGGTGTAATGAAGAAGATATAAAGGTTTTGTTCATAGATAGAAATTTCACTAACAAAAAAATGAAGGTTTTGCTAAAAGATAGAATGTAAACCTTTACATTTTGGCAAAACCTCTATATCTTTTGGTGAATTCTTTACCTTTTGGAAAAACCTTTATATATTTTTTAATAAAGATATAAATGTTTTGCCAATAAGTGGAGGTTTAAACAATAAGATATAGAGGTTTCGCTAAGAAAATATTTTTAAAAATTACTAAGAGGTAGAAGTTTAACCAAGAAAAAATAAAGGTTTTGTCAAAATGTAGAGGTTTAATCAAGAAGTTATCAAGGCTTTGCTAAAAGGTAAAAGTTTACCCAAGAATAAATGGAGGTTTTGTTAAAAGGAAAATGTTTAGCCAAATAGATGTAAAAGTTTTACCTTGAGATAAAGGTTTAACCAAGAAGAAATAAAGATTTTGGCAAAAAATAGAGGTTTAATAAAAAAATATATCAAGGTTTTGCTAAAAGGTAAAAATTTACCAAAGAATAAATGGAGGGTTTGTTAAAAGGAAAATGTTTAGCCAAAAAGGTATAAAAGTTTTACCTTGAGGTAAAGGTTTAATTAAGAAAAGATACAGGTTTTGGCAAAAGATACAAGTTTAGTCAAAAATATATAAAGGTTTTTGCCAAAAAGTAGAGGTTTAACTAAAAAGAGATAGAGATTTTGATAAAAAGTAAAAATTTAATCAAGAAGATATAAAAGTTTTCCAAAAGGTAAAGGTTTAACTAAAAAAAGATAGAGGTTTTGGCAAAAAGTAAATGTTTAGCCAAGAAAATATGAAGGTTTGCCAAAAGGTAGAGGTGTAGCCAAAAAAAGGTAAAGGTCTTGGCAAAAAATAAAAGTTTAATTAGGAAAATATAAAAGTTTTGCCATGAAGGAAACGTTTAACCAAAAAGAGATAGAGGTTTGGCCAAAAGGTAAAGGATTAATTCAAAAGATATAAAAGTTTTGTCAAAACATTATTGCAAAATGTGGGTGTAATTCATTAATCCCCATTCATTAAACTAGTGAATTCATTGTTTCCTCATTAATCCCCGTTCACTACAACCAGTGAATTCATTCAAAATCCAATGAAATCACTTAACATACAGGGACACCTTTTGTTGTAGGTGAAGGTTTAATTAAGAAAAAATAAAGATTTTGTTCAAAAATAAAAGTTTAACCAAAAAGAAATAGGATAAAGGTTTTGCAAAAATATAAAATTTTAGCCAACAATATATAATGATTTTGTCAAGAAGAAATAAAATTTTTACGAAGATGTAGATGTTTACACAAAAAAATAGAATTTTTGTTAAAAGATAAAGGTTTTAACCAAAAATATATAAAGGTTTTGTCAAGAGATAGAAATTTAACTAGGGAAAAATAAAGGGTAGCTAGGTAGGGTGCGTAAATAGAGGGTTTGAACAATAATTTATAGGTAAAGCCAAGATGTAGGTTAACAAGGTAGCTATGTGAGAAGGGTAGATAGGTGGGAGGATAGTATAAAGGTCAGGGTTGGGGGAAAAAAATGACCAAGAAAAAATAAAAATCAAAGGTCAATAACCAAAAAAGGTTGATTGTGGTGCAATGTGGGTTAATGCTGGGTTAGGAATCATATGAGAAAATGTACCCCATCCCATTGGTGCATTCATGGGTGTTGATTCACTTTGGCCATAAATCTCGGCAAAGTTCCATTCCGACAACACCTCAAGGTGGCATGTGAACTTCTACCGTCCCCAGTTCGCACATGTCTTCCTCCATTTGAACAACTCATCGCACAACAAATAATTTGACTTTAAAATTCCATTTCGTAGCATCTCCACCATCATACCCTTTTTTGACAAGATATTTGAAACCCATCGTGTTTGAATTTTATCATGTTTTGGCCCAGGGGTGGGTGTTTGGTTTAAAGTTTGATTAATCTTCCTAGCCTTTTGATTATTTTCTTCAATCTTATTTACAACATTTAAAATGTGATTTGGATTACCCCATCCCTCAATTGTAAATATCCCTTGATGCATGTGCACACATCCCATTGACCTTATGGGTATCCACCTCTTACAATGCGCTCATGGCAACGAATGCATAGGAACCCATGATGTAGTTTGTGACACTTTTGTTGGCATTGCACGAGATGTTGGTTTCCACGTGGGAAGAAAATAATTACATGCATTTCTTTCAACCATGTTCAACTCCTTTTCTTGACAAATTGACATTGTGTTCATTAAAGATGTCATTTGCACCTTAGTTAATGTTGTCATTGTCAACCCAACGTGAGGGGATTTACTTCCCCGATCTTGCATAACTCAAAAACTTATTGCCTCCGATGTGACTCAAGTCAAAAAAAAGAACTATTGTGATCAACACCCCACTAATCAATTTCTCCCTTTAGCAATTGAAGTATACGAACGTCTACATAAATAGATTGACATGTTTTTATGCAATTGTGCCAATGCCATTTGAAACTTGAAAGGGTCAAAGGACTTTCATCTTTCAATCTTGGTTAATTTTCTTTGTCAAAAAGCTTCAATCACATTGCAAAGGATGCAAGTATCCTCCATCTTAAGTGAAGGGGTAGTTGTAGGTTTAGCTACTTCCCAACTTCCACCCCTTCAGGACACAGCTCCCAATCATCACCACGGTTGACCTATTGCAAGCGGTTGATTTTTGACGTGGAGAAATATGACCGACCTACTATAGGCGATCATGTTTTAACGAAAAAAGTTTTGACATCTAGTTTGAGTTTATAGGCGATCAGGTTTTGACAGGAAAAGGTTTTGACATCTAGTTTCAGTTTACTTGACTTCTGTAACTTCTCCCTTAACCTTTTTGTTATTCTTTTCCACATTTTCCAAATTTACAGTGTGTTTATAAATAAAGTTTTGCAGGGTTTCATCATTAGTGTAAGATTTGGGAGTAAAATTTTGGCTTCAACCTGGAATCATCATTTAATTGACAGCTAGAGGCCTACTCTAATCTTTGGACTGCTTTTGTATCAAATTCATTTTGCAATCAAATTCTAGCCTAAGTATTTTACATTGTGTCATTTTTCATGATTTTGTTTGATCTTACCATGAAGTGCAAAGCCATGGTATTAATTAGTTCATGGGTGTGCTCACATTTTATTTTTGCATTTTGGAAGGGGCAATATTGATTGGCCCATCACCAAATTTCTCAGAACATTGAGCACTCCCCCAATAGAAGCACCTCTTAGGACCCCAAGTCGAAATATAGAAACAAATGTGCTCCTCTATGGGCAACATTTTCAGTTTACATACATGGGAATTGAACTTTGGGCAAACCATGAGAGGTAAAATTGAGGTGCTATTGGGAACGTCTGGAGGAACAATTTGGGAATTTGGGGAACCCTTTGGGAACCTGACAATAACAGATTGAGAACGCATTGAGAATAAGGGAAGAACCCAAAAAATCGCCCCCTCCCCCCTCCTTAAAGAAAAAATTGGTCCCCTCATGAGGGCATGCTGAGCCTTCTCATTAGGAGCATGAAACTTTTATTTCCAAAACTGTCTGTCACCATTTTTGGCCTGGGGTAATGACAGGGCCACAAACTGTGGGAAATGAGGTGCTTGTTTATTATTTGAAGGATATGCAAAATGGGGGTTCTGGGAGGGGGTTTTCTTGTCAAACTGTGAAGAAGAAGTTACTGACTGAGGATGCGATTGCCAAAGTATTTTCCAATGTTTCTTATGTGGCGAAATTTCACACGCTGGAGCAGTTTGTGACATGGCTTTTGGAAAAGTGACCTGAAAACAATGGTAGCGCATCAACTAAGGCCCACTTTAAATAGGGTCTAGGGTCCAAATTGCAAGGAATCAATTGGGACTCATTTTAAGCAAATTGAATTCTTGAGTTGCGCCCTACGTTGGATACTAGCCTGCATCTTGGTTCTTCAAATCACGAGCTCTCCTTTTTATTTTAATTATTTTTTTGAACCAATTGATTTTCGCTCCAAAATGGCATCCTACATGCTTAGCCTCAATTTGTGAGTTTTTGGTCTTGAACCCTCATCTAAAGGCTGTAGGTTCAATTTAGTCCTCTCATCCAATAGCATTGCTCTGTTGCATTGGATCCTGGACCTTGGACCCTCATTTGAAGTGGCCCGAAGACCTTGTCCTCCTAGATGAATTTGAAATATGAACCTTGTAAAATCACTTGCGACTGTGGAAATTATATCTGGGCAAAAGTTATCACAACCCAGTGCTTGTATTGTTCTTGCCCAGGCCCCATACGTGTGGAGAAGGAGCTTGAGCCAGGATGTTTATAACCCTTTTACAAACTAACTTTCCAAGTGTCGTTGTTGTGACTTGTATGGCACTTGCAAGGTTTGACTAATTTTAGAGCAAAGTTCAATTAAAATAATTATGGACACTACTGCTTGTAGGCAAATGAAGCTCGGCTTTGGTAGTAATGTGGCCCTTCGGCTGAGAACTTGCTCATTTGAAGCCAATGAGGAGTGACAATGCATGACACAAAAATGGTTGGACAAGTGTTGACTCTAGAGTGCACGAGCTGATTGCTGCCTAGAACCATGCAGATGCACCTGCAGAGTTTGTAGGGCCATTTTCTCTTTTTGAAAAGAAAAATCTGATGTTATTGGAGAATTTTATTTATACTTGGAAAATGTAACTCCAATTCCTATGCGGCCTATTTCTTGGGAAAAATTTAGCATCTTGACCAAGTTGTTTTCAAAACAACAACAACAAAAACCATCAAAAAAATGTTTTTGAGATTTTTCCACCATGTAGTCTACATCACAGCATTTATATCACGTCTCCTATTGTGCTTGGCATTAATTAGATGGGGTGCCTCCCAGGATCAAATTTTATTTTTTGCTATGAGCCAATTGATTGGCCCATCACCACAAAAAAACTGAAACTATGGGAACTCCACAAAAGAAAAGGTACTATTTTGAAGCGTAGAATTCAGTGGACAGTCCACTCTCCACACAAAACATAACTTGGAAAAAAAAAGCACCTCCCCCCACCCACAAGCAAAAAAAAAGGGGGCGACCCTTCACTTCATGGCACGCTTCTCATTGGTTGCCACTATTTTTGGCCTGAACTCTCCACCGTCCCACGTGCAATTATTCCATATAACCTTTTTGTGGCATGGCTCCACCACATGAGAACCTTGCGTTTTTTACCACTTGTTGTTTCAATGACGTCACTAAAAGTGAAAGTTGACAACTGAGTATCATGCATTCCGTATTTCTGAGATGGTCTTCACCATTAGTTGTCAGTAGGCCTTGGAAGCAACATGCGCAGAGACAGAACGTGTGTACAATTTGTCCAGTTCGAGATACCTCCAAACTAAAGGCCAGGACACAGTCCTA
>Ga0209611_10006396_pt1 | contig 19312 bp, 20 predicted proteins | sample S1TSphgellanicum_3_FD_187693 | JGI IMG/M metagenome (GOLD analysis project Ga0209611, IMG submission 187693) | Host-associated microbial communities from peat moss isolated from Minnesota, USA - S1T2_Fc - Sphagnum magellanicum MG (SPAdes) (version 2) | ecosystem: Host-associated > Plants > Peat... | reverse complement strand
CGCGTCGTCGAGCGCGGCGAGCGACGTGTGCGACGCGAGCGACGCGCCAGGAGTCGGCGTGCCGACGGTGGCAGTGCGTGCGGTCATGCGCGCGCCGGGGGCGGGGGTGCGACGTCGGCGATCGCCTGGAGGAGGTCGTCGATCTCGTCGGGTTCGTGCGCGGCGCTCAGCGTCACGCGAAGTCGCGCGGTACCGGTGGGGACGGTCGGGGGGCGGACGGCGCCGACGAGGAAGCCGCGCGCGGCGAGTGCCGCGCCCGCGGCGACGGTGCGTGCCGAGTCGCCGATGGGGACGGGGACGATGTGCCCGTCATCGGGGCCGGTGACATCGTGGCCCAGGGCGCGGAGTCCGGCGCGCATGCGTCGTGCGGCGGCGCGGAGTCGGTCGCGCCGCTCGGGCTCGTGGGTGGCGATCCGGAGCGCCTCGATTGCTGCCGCGGCGAGTGACGGCGGCGACGCGGTGGTGTAGACGAAGGTGCGCGCGCGGTTGGTGAGGTGGTCGACGAGCGTGCGGGAGCCGGCGATGAACGCGCCCGCGGTGCCGAGCGCCTTGCCGAGCGTGCCCATGACGATATCGACCTCGCCCTCGACGCCCCAGTGCTCGGCGGATCCGCGGCCGGTCGCGCCGATGACGCCGGTACCGTGCGCATCATCGACGTAGGTCCACGCGTCTTCGGCGCGGGCGACGGCGACGAGATCGAAGAGCGGGCAGAGGTCGCCGTCCATCGAGAAGACGCCGTCGACGACGACGAGCCGGCGGCGGAAGCGGCCGCGATCGGCCGCGAGGAGCTCGGCGAGCGCGCCGACGTCGCCGTGCGGCACGGTCCGCACCTCGGCGCGCGAGAGGCGGCATCCGTCGATCAGTGACGCGTGGTTGAGGGCGTCGGCGTAGATGACATCGCGCCGGCCGACGAGGGCCGGGATCACGCCGACGTTGGCGAGGTAGCCGCTCCCGAAGAGGCAGGCCGCCTCGGTGCGCTTGAACGAGGCCAGTGCGCGCTCGAGGGCCTGGTGTCTCGGGTCGGTCCCGGAGATCAGCCGTGCGGCGCCGGCGCCGACGGGACCGTCGGCGAGCGCGGCGGAGACGGCGGCGGCGAGGCGTGGATCGCCGGCCAGGCCGAGGTAGTCATTGGAGGAGAAGTCGACGACGGTGCGTCCGTCGATCCGGACGTGCGCACCGTGCCGGCCGGAGACCGCGCGGAGTGAGCGGCGCAGTCCCGCGTGTTCGAGGGCCGCCAGTTCGTCGGCGAGCGCCGCGTCGACGCTCAGCGTCGTCTCACGCACCGGCCGCTGCCCGCACGGGGCCGCGGTACTGGTATGCGGGCGGCTCGGCGGGTGCGTCGACCGTCACGCCGACGGCGGTGCCGACGGCGGTGCCGACGGCGGTGCCGACGGCGGCGCCAGCGGGCCCAGGGGCGCCGCTCGCGGCGGCGGCGCCGCTTGCCAGTGCCGCCTCGATGAGGCCGTGGTGGGGGCTCAGGACGCAGACCGGGTCGGTCTGGGTGGCGTCGCCGGTGAGCTGGAACGCCTGGCAGCGGCAGCCGCCGAAGTCGACGGTGCGGCGTTCGCAGCTCCGACAGGGTTCCTGCATCCACGACTCGCCGCGGAACGCCGTGAACGCCGGTGACTCGCGCCAGATCCACTCCAGCGGATGGTCGCGCACGGAGTCGAACGAGAGTGTCTCGATCTGCCACGCGGCCTGGCACGGGAGGACGCGGCCGTCGGGGGCAACGACCATGTACACGCTCCCCCAGCCGCCCATGCACGGCTTGGGGTACATCTGGTAGTAGTCGGGGAGGACGTAGAGCACCTGCATCGTGCCCTTGTAGCGGGCGACGGCTGCCTCGACGATCGGTTCGGCGGCCTCGAGCTGCGCGCGCGTCGGCATCAGCGCGTCGCGGTTGAGAAACGCCCACCCGTAGTACTGGGTGTTGGCGAGCTCGATCCGGTCGGCGCCCATGGCGGCGGCCATGTCGATGATCTCGCCGACGTGATCGAGGTTGCCGCGGTGGAGGACGGCGTTGATCGTGAACGCGAAGCCCAGGTCGCGCACGATCGCCGCTGCGGTGCGCTTGTGTTCGACGGAGCGGATCCCGGCGATCCGCTCGGCGTTGTCGGTCTCCGAGTCCTGGAACGAGATCTGGACGTGATCGAGTCCGGCGGCGCGGAGTCGTTCGGCGCGGGCGCGGGTGAGGCCCAGGCCCGACGTGACGAGCGTCTGGTAGAGACCGACCTTGTGCGCGCCTTCGACGATCGTCTCGAGATCCTTGCGGAGGAGCGGTTCGCCGCCGGAGAGACCGAGCTGGAGGACGCCGAGCGCGCGGGCCTCGGTGATGACGCGCAGCCAGTCGTCGGTCGAGAGTTCGGCGTTGGCGCGCGCGAGGTCGAGCGGGTTGGAGCAGTAGGGGCAGTGGAGCGGGCAGCGATACGTGAGCTCGGCGAGGAGCGTCGTCGGCCGGGCGTCAGGGCGCATGGTGCGACGCCTCGAGCGGGGGCGTGGCCGGCGCGTCGGCGGCGGTGCGAATCAGCTCGCGCTCGGCGAGCGCGTCGAGATAGCTCGTGACATCGGCCAGGACATCGGCGCCGTACCTCGCGCCGAGGACGGCGGCGATCTCGGCGACGGTGCGCTGGCCATCGCAGAGGGCGAGGATCTCGGCGCCGGTGTCGTTGAGGAGCATCGCGCCCTCGGGGTACTGCAGGACGGGGCGCTGTCGCACGGTGTCGAAGTCGACGCGCGCGAGGCGCCAGAGCGCGGGGCGCGCGGTCGGCGCGAGGCGGCGGTCAGCGGTCATCGCGCGGCCGCGTCGGCGGCCGACGGCGCGTAGGCGTGATGGATCGTGTCGATCATCACCCAGAGCATCTCGAGCTTGAAGGCGAGGGCGGCGAACGCGCGTCGCTGCCATTCGACGGTCGTGCAGTGGGTGGTGACGATCGCCAGTCCCTGGGAGCTGTCGCGCGGCGCCTGGACGAGGCGGCTCCGGAAATATTCGAGGCCGGCGGTGTCGACCCACGGATAGTGTCGCGGAAAGGCCGCGAGCCGCTCGTGCATGAGGGACGGCGCAAAGAGCTCGGTCAGCGAGCTCGCGACGGCTTCGACCCAGTGGTGGGTCTTGCAGAAGGTGACGTAGGACTCGGCCGCCATCCGGACGCCGGGGAGGACGTGGCGTTCGTCCTCCATTTCGGCGCGCGGGACGCCGAGGGCCTCGCCGAGGATGATCCACCGCTCGATGCCGCCATCGGAAGCGCCGGTACCGTCGTGGTCGACGATCCGCTGGATCCAGTCGCGTCGCACGGCGGGATCGGGGCAGTTGGAGAGAATCGCCCCGTCCTTGCGCGGGATCGCGCGCTGGTAGGCGAGGCGGTTGGCGACCCATCCCTGGAGCTGCGTGCGGGTCAGCGTGCCGTCCCGCATCTGGCGGTGGAAGGGATGCACCGCGTAGTACGACGTGCTGAACGATCGCATCGCCTCGGCAAGCGCGTCGGGGCTGAGCGGGCGTTCGAGTGCGGGGATCGGTGGCGGCGGCGGCGCGGAGAGCGCGGACGGGGCCGAAACGAGGGTAGCGGCCATTCCTCAAATCTAGCGGGTCGTGCGGTCTACACGATGAATTCCGCGCCGTCGGCCCCGACGAGGAGGCCGGCGGCGACGACGGCGTGTCGCTCGGGCGAGTCCTCGATCAGGACGGGGTTGGAGTTGTTGATGTGGGTGTAGACGCGTCGCGCGTGCGAGAGATCGCGGAGCGCGGCGAGCGAGCCGTCGGGTCCATCGATCGGCTGGTGTCCCATCTGTCTCGTGGTGAACGACGAAATGCCGAGCGTGCGGAGTTCGTCGTCGGTCCAGCAGGTGCCGTCGTAGAGGATGAGGGTTGCGCGTGCGAGGCGGCCGTGGACTGCCGGGTCGAGCTCGCGACTGCCGGGGACGAAGGCGAGGGTGCCGCCGGTCGCCGGGTCGTGGATGAGGAGGCCGATCGTCTGGTCGGGTGCGCCGACGGAGGCGAACCGCGGCGGGTCGCCGGGGACGGCGAACGCCTCGATCGTGAGGCCGGCGGGCTGGCCTTCGCGGTCGCGGAGGGGGATGGCGCGGTCGAGCGGGAGGCGGACGAGGTCGACGTCGGCGAACGCGCGGGTCGTCGGGAGGATGCGGGAGTCAGCCTCGAGGACGGTCGCGACGCCCTCGGTCGCGTAGACGCGGAGCTGCCGCGCCTCGCGGAGGAGGACGATCCCGAGCGTGTGATCGAGCTCGGCATCGGTCAAAATGACTCCCTCGACCGGGACGGTCCGCATCGTCGAGGCCGCCGGGGCGGGGAGCCGGGCGGTGATCCAGCGGAGCTGGTCGCGGACGTCCGGGGAGGCGTTGCAGAGGAACCAGCGGAGGCCGTCGGCGCTGACGGCGATCGAGGACTGGCTGCGGGGGTGGGCGCGGGCCGGGGTGGCGCGGGCGACGCGGCACGGGGGGCACCAGCAGTTCCACTGGGGGAAGCCGCCCCCGGCCGCCGTTCCGAGGAGAATTACGTGCACGCCGCCCCGAACGAGCCCCTGGAAACGCATCGGGGCCCGCGCAAGGCGGGCCCCGATGATCGCGCTGCTACTGAGAGCAGTGCCTTAGCGACGCGCAACGTAAGCGGTCACTTCCATCGTCACATCGACGACTTCGAACTCAGGCTTGGACCACTGCATGTAATGAACTCCTCGAGAGAGTTGGAACGCCTTTCAATGTCTATCAGGTGACGAGCGGGACGCAAGGGGGGAACCATTTGATTTGAGCGGTGCTACCTTTTCATGCATGGCACCAGGCCCTGGTCCGGCACCCGAAGAACGGCTCGAGTATGACCGGAGCTTCGAAAAGGAAGCGCTTCCCTGGTTGGACGACGTCTATCGCTTCGCCCTGTCGCTCACGCGGAACGAAGCGGACGCCGATGACGTGGTTCAGGAGACGTACCTGCGTGCGTACCGGTCGTGGCACACGTTCGAGCGGGGGAGTGACGCCCGTCGGTGGCTGTTCACGATCTGTCGCAACGCCTTCCTCCGCACGCGTGAGCGGGCTCGGCACCAGGTCGACGTCGAGGACGGTGACGTCGAGGCGCTGGCCGCCCATGTCGAGCAGACCGACGGGACGCGGAGCGGCGATGACCGGTTGCTGGCGCGGCTCGACCTCGGTCCGGCGCTCTCGCAGGCCCTTGCACGGCTGGCGGAGCCGTTTCGATCCGCCGTCGAGCTCGTCGACGTGGAAGATCAGTCGTACGAGGCGGCGTCCGAGATCCTTGGTGTCCCGATTGGTACCGTCCGTTCGCGGCTCTTCCGCGGCCGCCGGCTCCTCCAGAACATGCTGCTCACCTACGCACGCGATGCGGGCTTCGCTTCCGCGAAGCCCCGTCCAGACGATGCGGCTCCCTCGCCAACATGACAGAGAAGACTGAGAATACGTCCAACGCCGATTGCGGACCGGAATGTTCGGCCGTGATGGAACGTCTCTGGGAGTTCCTCGATGGCGAGCTCGGGTCCGACGACGCGACCGCGCTCCAGGCGCATTTGGCGCTCTGCGCCAAGTGCTATCCCTTGTACAGCTTCGAGAAGACGTTCCTCGACGCCCTCGCCGCCTGCAAGTGCGAGACGTGCGCGCCGCACGAACTGCGATCCAAGGTCGTCTCGGCGCTCCGCACGGCCGGGTTCAGCCCGGTGCAGCCACAGGTCTCGCAGCGGCAGTAAGGTCGGCGCGGTCCGGGGCGTCCGGGCGGCCGGCCGGGATTCGGCACCCCCCTCGCGCCGAGCTATGGATTTGGTGCTCGCAAAAGTGCGCCGTTTGCGAGCGTGCGAGTGACCGGTTTGCCCCGGCCTTGGGCCCCCCTTCGCGCCGAGCTATGAATTTGGTGCTCGCAAAAGTCCGCCTTTTGCGAGCATGAAAACCATAGCTCTCTTCCGAGCGATAGCGGGACAGCCCGTCGTTACACGCCCGCGCGCCCGGTCCCGATCGGCCGACCTGGCTCGCCATTCAACGTCAGCGACGGCACGATCACGATCGCCGGATCGAGCGAGTCGCGGACCGAGCAGTACTTCGTGATCGCGAGGTCGATCGCCCGCTCCGCATTCGCGCGATCGATCCCGGCACCATCGACCGTGTAGACGAGCGAGACGCCGGTCACGCGAGCCGGCGTCGCCGGCGCGCGATCGGCGACAGCGTCGACGGTGAGGCGCGTCACCGGCGTCCGGCGCTTGGCGAGAATGTCGACGACGTCGACCATCGTGCACGCGGCGAGGGCGCCGACGAGGGTCTCGACCGGCGACGGGCCGGACTCCGCCGAGCCGTCGATCCGGATCGTCGGTCCGTCCGGACGGCCGGCATCGAAGCGGCGCTCGCCGGCCCACGCCACGCGGACGCGGGCCGGGGGACGTGCGACCGCGGCCGGTGACGCGGCCGGCGGGTCGGTGGGCGCTGTCCCTGTCGGCGTTGGAGATGGAGTGGGAGTCGGCGTCGTCATGCTCGAAATCTAGCGGACCGCCTCCGGGCGCCTGGTGGCCGTCGGCGACCGCGGGCTCGCGGCGACTACTTTTCACACGTGACCCAGACACCATCCGTCGTCATGGACCCGTACGGCCGACACGTCTTCGTCTGTACGGGAGGGTTCTGCTCGACCGGCCATCGCGGCCGCGCGCTCTACGCCGAGCTGGCGCGACTGCTCGCGCGCGAGGGGCTGCTCTTTGGCCCGCGTCGCGTGAAACGCGGCGAGACCCCGTGCCTCGGTGTCTGCGCTGGCGGGCCGATCCTCGTCGTGTACCCGGACGGGATCTGGTATCATGACGTGACGCCGGCCCTGCTCGAGCGGATCGTCGTCGAGCATCTCAAGGGGGGCCGCCCCGTCGCCGAGGCGATCTTCCACCGCGCCGGCGAACCGGCGCCGGCCGCCGCGGAGTGACTCGGGGCGCCGGAGCGTAGCATCGCCGCGGAGTCACTCGGGTCGCCACGGCAGGTCGCGAGCGACGACGCCGAGCCGTCAGTACGTCTTCCGCTCCATCGCGTCGCGGATATCGAGCAGGATCTCGAAGTAGAGCTGCTCGCGCCGGTAGGCGAAGTCGAGCGTCACCATCTGCGACTGGTCGCCGGTCGCCTTGGCGCGCTCGAACGCCTCCGTATACATCTCGTCGAGGTTGGTGAGGATCCGCTGGCGGGCTCGCGACATTCGTTTCGTCTCGGGAGGGGCAAAGGTCAGCCGCGGCGGCACGAACGGCGCCACCTCGGCGGGGGACGGCACCGCGCGTTCGGCGACGTCGAGGAGCCGACGTGCCGCCTCGCGCAGGAAGCTTCTCGGACTCAGCGGATCGGCCATAATATCAGCCGTGCGCGTCCGGCCGGACAGGCCGCAGCGCCGAGAGGGCGGCGGTCGCGGCGAGCACGCCCGCGATGACGCCAAGGGTGACGAGCGTCGGGATCTCCACCCACGCGCGCGCGGCCATCGTCGCGCCGACGTAGAGCAGGATCATCGCCAGGCCGCGATCGAGGTACCGCCAGCGCGAGACAAGGCCGGCGAGCACGACGTACAGCGAGCGCAGGCCGACGATCGCGAAGAGGTTGGCGGCATACACGAGCCACGGATCGCGCGTGATCGCGAAGGCGGCCGGCACCGAGTCGACCGCGAAGACGATGTCGCCGAGCTCGATGACGACGAGCGCGAGCAGGAGCGGCGTCGCCTGACGCCGGCCGTTCACGGCCACGAGGAACCGACCACCGGGCGGGTCGGTCGCGACCGGGATGAGCCGACGGACGACGCCCACGATTCGGCCCTCGATCTCGCGACCGGGCGAGACGCGCGCCGTCGCCATGCGGAGCGCGGCAATGATGAGGATCGCGGCAAAGACGTATTCCATCCATCCGACACGGGCGAGGAGGGCGGCGCCGAGGAGGACGAAGACGCCGCGAAAGACGATCGCACCGATCACGCCCCAGCGGAGCACCCGCGGCTGGTCCGCCTCCTTCACCCGGAAATGGCGGAAGACCGCGAGCATCACGGCGACGTTGTCGGCGCTGAGCGAGAGCTCGACGACGTAGCAGGTCAGGAACGCGACCGCCGGCGCAACGGCGCCCCCCGGCCGCCAGCGGAGCCCGGCCGCATAGACGAGCGCCAGCGCGACCCAGAGGAGACTCCAGCCGACGGCGGCGCGCCTGCCGCGCGCGGCCGATGCGGCCACTAGAAGCCCGCCACGTCCTCGTACGCCCGGACGAAGTCGGCGACCTGCGGGAGGGTCGCGTCCTCGAGACGCGGTGCATAGCCGACGAACGCATCGAGCGACGCGACGCGACGCACCGGGGCATCGAGCCACGCGAAGCACTCATCGCTGATCGCCGCCGCGATCTCCGCGCCGTACCCCCACGAGACCGAGTCCTCGTAGGCGACGATCACCCGCGACGTCTTCTTCACCGACGCGAAGACCATCTCCCGGTCCCACGGCGAGAGCGAGCGGAGGTCGATCACCTCGACGTCGAGGCGGCGCCCGTCCGTCCGCTCGGCGACCTGCGTCGCGGCGACCGTCGCGCGATGCACGGTCGCGCCATACGTGATCACGGTGAGATCGGTCCCCGGGCGCACGACGCGCGCCTTGCCAAACGGGATCATGTAGTTCGGGCCCGGCGCGCGCCCCTTGTTGTACGTCTGGCGATAGAGGTGCTTGTGCTCGAGGAAGATCACCGGATCCTCGGAGCGGATCGCCGTCCGCAGGAGACCGTTGGCATCGACGGCAGTCGACGGGCAGATGACGCGGAGCCCCGGCGTGTGCGTGAAGAGCGACGCGCCGGTCTGCGAGTGGTAGATCGCGCCGCGGATGTAGCCGCCGTACGTCACGCGGACGACGACCGGGGCGGCGAACGCGTTGTTGGACCGCCAGCGCATCGTCGCGAGCTCGTCGCGCAGCTGCATGTAGGCGGTCCAGATGTAGTCGAAGAACTGGATCTCGACGACCGGCTTGAACCCGCGGCCGGCGAGGCCGATCGCGCGGCCGACGATGTTGGCCTCGGCGAGCGGCGAGTTGTAGACGCGGCCCCCGCCGAACTCGCGCTGCAGCCCCCACGTCACCTTGAAGACGCCGCCCTTCCCCTTGACCTGCGGCAGCGCGCCCTCGCGCGTCGCGTCGGCGACGTCCTCGCCGAAGATCAGGATCCGCGGATCACGGCGCATCTCGTCCCGCATGCAGACGTTGAGCAGATCGACCATCGTCGTCGGCTCGCCCGTCGGCTGCGGGTCATCCTCCGTGTCAAACGACTCGGCGGTCGGATCGACGTCCGGCGAGTAGACGGCGAAGAGCGCCGTGTCGCCCTCGGGCTGCGGCTCGGCGAGTGCCGCGTCCGTCGCCGCCTGCACCTCGGCATCGACGGCGTCGCGGATCGCCTCGAGATCCGACTCCCGCGCGAACCCCTCGGCGACGAGCCAGCGCGGGTACGTGACCAGCGGATCGCGCACCGCATCGGCCTCGCGCTCGGCCGTCGGGCGGTACATCGTCTCGTCGTCCGAGAGCGAGTGCGAGTACGGGCGGATGACGCTGGCATGCACGAGCGCCGGACCCTTGCGGGCGCGCGCGTACTCGACCGCGCGCGACATCGCCTCGTAGCTCGCCAGGAAGTCGCAGCCGTCGACCGTCTCGATGTGCAGCCCGGGGAACGACCGGAGGAGCGCCGAGATCGAGCCGCCGGGGGTGTTGACCTCGACGGGGACGGAGATCGCGTAGCCGTTGTCCTCGACGAGGTAGACGACGGGGAGCGCGAGCGTGCAGGCCGAGCTGAGCGACTCCCAGAACTCGCCCTCGCTGGTCGCGCCGTCACCGGTCGAGACATAGACGACTTCGTCGTCGTGGAACGGCACCTGCGCCGCGAGTCCGAGCGACGAGGAGCGGAGCCACGCCTCGGCGCACCCGACGGCCTGGAGGAACTGCGTGCCGGTCGGGCTCGACGACGAGACGATATTCAGCGGGCGGTTGCCCCAGTGGCTCGGCATCTGGCGGCCACCAGAGCTCGGGTCGGCTGCGGCGCCGACCGCCTGCCAGAGCATCTCGAGCGGGGTGACGCCGAGCTGGAGACAAAGCGCCCGATCACGGTAGTACGGATAGAACCAGTCGTAGGCCGGCCGGAGGGCGAGCGCGGCAGCGGTCAGGACGGCCTCGTGTCCGGCGCCCGAGATCTGGAAGAAGATCCGGTTTTGGCGCTTGAGCTGGATTTCCTTGTCGTCCAGCCGCCGGGAGAGGTACATCGTCCGGTAGGCCGCTACGAGCTGCTCGCGGTCGAGTCCCGCGGCAACCGGGCGCGTCACTGCGATATCCGTGGCCATGGTGCCGCAACATAGCGGGCGCCGGGTTTTCTTGACAGCGCCGATGGCGCGGTGGACATTGGGGCGGCATTTGATCGGGAGTCGCCCCAATGTCGACCGAACGTACGGACTGCGCATTCTGCGACCTCATCCGGGGCGCGGCCGAAGTTTCCGTCTGTTTCGAGGACTCGAGGGCGCTGGCGTTCATGGATATCCAGCCGGTCAACGCCGGTCACGTCCTGATCGTCCCGCGCCAGCATTTCGAGACGCTGGAGGACGTGCCGCATGATCTGGCGATGCACCTGTTCGGCGTCGCGATGCGCCTGACGCCGATCATTCGCCGCATCGCCGGCGCGGCCGACATGAACATCGTCGTCAACAGCGGCGCCGCCGCCGGTCAGAACGTCTTCCATTACCACGTCCACCTGATCCCGCGCACGCCGAACGACGGGTTCGACATCCCGCTCCCGTTCCCCGGCTCGCAGATGCCGGATCGCACGATCCTCGACGCCACGGCGGCCCGCATCATCGCCGTGCTCCGCGACCCGATGCGTACCCCGGCGGTCGGCGGACCGCGCGTCGCGTGACTGCCCCGTCGGCGACCGTTCACGACCTCTGGCTCGACCTGACGCGGGCGCACGCGGCGTGGAGCGCGCTCGCCTCGGGCGTCGCGTCGCGTCACCGGCTGAGTGTCTCGGAACTCTCGCTCCTCGAGACGCTGCATGCCGGTGGCCCGATGCTGCTCGGCGCCCTGCAGCAGCGGATCCATGTCTCGAGTGGCGGGGCGACGTTCCTCGTCGACCGGCTCGAGCGCCGCGGGCTGGTGCGGCGCCGCACGTGCGCCGACGATCGTCGCGCGACGTACGCACTGCTGACGCCGAAGGGGGAACGCCTCGCGGCACGGATCCGGCCGCTGCACCGCGCGGTGCTCCGCCGAGCGTCGGCCGGGCTGACGGCGGCCGAGCGGCGGACGGTCGACGGACTGCTCAAGACGCTCGCCGCGGCCGCCGACGTGGGGCGGGACGCGACTCAGGGGAGCAGCCGGAACCAGCGGTCGGCGTCGTTGCCGCGGACGAGTCGTTCGAACACCGCGCGTCCCGAGCGGTCGCGGTAGATCCACGAGAAAAACCCGCCGCGCAGCCGGCGCGGCTGGTCGGGCCAGGGGAGCGAGGCGAGCTCCGACTCGTCGGGCATCGGGATCTCCTCGTACTGGGTCGGTTGCTCGGGTCGCTCCGCCATCGTGACGCCTCGGCAACTGGGCCGTTAGAAGGGTGATGCTGCACGTCGCCCTCGCGACTCTCCTCATCTACGCCGCCGCCCGGCTCGCGCGTTCCGTCCATGTGGGCGCTCGCGTCGGCGACGGCGTGCCCGGGCGATTCGCGCGGCTCGGCGATCCGTTGCGCGATCCGTTGCGCGATCCGTTGCGCGATCCGCTCGGGGGACGCTGGGCGCCGGTCGCGGCGGGCGTCGTCACCGCGCTGCTCGTCTGGTGGGTCAGCGGCTCGCTTCGGCGACTGCCGGTGATCCACGACGAGACAGCGTATCTCCTCCAGGCGGCGATCTTCGCTCGCGGCCAGTGGACGGCCGCGTCGCCGCCGATCCCCGAGTTCTTCACGCAGCTGCACGTGCTGGTCTCGCCGGTGCTCGCGTCGAAGTATCCCCCGGGCTGGTCGCTGGCGCTGGTGCCCGGGATCTGGCTCGGCCTGCCGACGCTCGTCCCGGTGGTGCTCGCCGGCCTGACGGGCGCGCTCGTCCTCGCGCTCGCACGACGAGTCGCCGGCGGCTGGGTCGGAATGGTGACGTGGCTCGTCTGGATCGCCAGCTATCCGACGATCTACCGGCGCGCGACCTATCTCTCGGAGACCCTGACCAGTCTCGCGTGGCTCGTCGCCTGCTGGTCCCTCCTCGACTGGCGCGCGCAGCGGGGAACCCGGCCGCTCGTCGTCGTCGCGCTCGCGATCGCCGTCATCGCGATCACGCGTCCGCTGACGGCCGTCGCGCTGCTGATCCCGATCGCGTTCGTCGTGCTCCGCGACAGCGCCACCCGTGCGTCCGGCCCCTTGACCGCCTCGGGCGCCTCAGGCGCCTCAGGCGACTCGGGTGCGACACCGGGGGGCCGTCGATGGCGGCCGCTCGTCGTCGCGTTCGCCGCGGGGACGGCGGTCGTTGCGATCCTGCCACTCTGGAACGCGCGGACCACGGGCGACTGGCGCGTCAGTCCGCTCTCCATCTACACGCGTGACTATCTGCCGTTTGACCGACCCGGGTTCGGCGTCGCGACGCCGCGTGCCCGGCGGCCGCTCCCGCCGGATCTGCTCGACGTGGGACAGCTCTTCTACACATGGCATGTCGATCACGAGCCCTCGGCGCTCCCTCGGCTGCTCGTCGACCGGGTGACGAACATCGCCACGGATCTCTGGCAGTCGTGGACGGTCGCGCTGGCGCCGTTCGCGCTGGTCGGACTGTTCGCGCTGACGGGGGCGGGGTGGTTCGCGCTCGCCTCGTTTGCGGCGGTCGTGCTTTGCTACCTCTCGTATGCACATCCGACGGCGTATACCGTCTACTACCTCGAGGTCGAGCCGGCGCTCGCCTATCTCACGGCCGTCGGACTCGTCGCGACGATCACCGCCGCGGCCGAGCGTGTGCCGCTGGCCGAGTGGCGGCGCGGGATCGTGCGTCCAGGCGCGCGGGCGACCGCGGTGCTCGCCGCGGTGGCGGTGGTCATCGTCTGGTGGGCCCGGCCGGTGCTGCGCGCGGAGCGCGAGATGGCGGCAATCGAGGTCGGATACTGGAAGGCGTTCGGGGCGGTGCTGTCGCGGATTCACGATCCGCGGTCGGTCGTCTTCGTGCACTACGGCCCCGGGCACAACCCGAACATGAGCCTCGTGCAGAACGTCCCCGACGGCGCCGCCGCGTCGCGCTGGGTCGTCTACGACCTCGGGCCACTGAACGGTCGGCTGCTGGCACTCGCGCCCGGGCGGACGCCGTATCTCTTCGACGAGGATCGATGGCGGCTCTATCGGCTGCCGTCAGCGACGGGCGCAGCAGCGGGTAGCGCGCCAGGTAGCGCGGCGGGTGGCGCGGTCAGTAGTCGACCGGGCGCAGATACGACTCGTTGATCGCGGTCGGGCTCAGCATCGCGACCGTCGGGAGCCGGCGTTTCCAGTGGGTGCCCGAGAGGCGCCGCTGCACGAGCGCGACCTCCGCGGGATCGAAGCCGCGGGCGATCAGGTCGGCGGGGCGATAGCCGACGAGCAGCCAGTTCAGGATATCGTCGGCGCGGGCGTAGCTGATCCCGAAGTCGCCTTCGTCGGTCTGGCCCTCGATCAGGTCCGCTGACGCCGGCTTGCCGATGATCACGGCGGGCACACCGAGATGGCGCGCCAGTGCCCAGACCTGGGTCTTGAAGAGATCGCCGAGCGGGTTGACCGGTGGCGAGTCGTCGGCGTGCCAGGTGAAGTAGCCGAAGAGTCGTTCGGTCTTGTTGCCCGTGCCGAGTGCGAGGGCGTGGTCGCGGGCGGAGAGATCGAAGAGAACGATCATCCGCATCCGCGCCATGACGTTGCCACGGCGGGCCGGGTCGGCGTCGGGCGCGGTCGCGAGGTAGCCGTCGACGGCCTGGGAGATGTCGACGGTGCGCGACGGGATGCCGAGCGCATCGATCACGAGCTGGGCGTGGGCGAGGCTGTCGGGGCTCGAGGTCCGGTGAGGCATGCGGACCGCGGTGACGTTGTCGGCGCCGAGTGCGCGGACGGCGAGGTATGCGGTGACGGCCGAGTCGACGCCGCCCGACAGGCCGACGAGCGCGCGGGTGAAGCCGCGGCGCGAGAGTTCGTCGCGGATGAACTGGACGAGCCATTCCTCGGCGAGCGCGGGATCGAGCGTGAGCGGCGGCGGGCCCCCGGAGGCCGCCTCGCGCGGCACGCAGTCGGCGGCGGGTGACTCCGCCGCCGGCGCCGGATCGAACGGCGCCGGGAGGCGCGGCGCGCCGACGCGGTCGAGGGCCGCGCGGAGCGACGGGAGGGCGGTGCGGAGGTCCGAGAGGAGCGGCACATCGGCCCGCGCGCGGGCGATGTCGCCCAGGTCGCAGGTTGCGGTGACGAGCGCCTCGGTGAAGACCGGCGCGCGCAGGCGGATGTCGCCCGCGGGTCCGGCGAGGATCGAGCTGCCGTTGAACGCCTTGCCCGCCTCGGTGCCGACGAGTCCCGTGAGGGCGACGAAGACGCCGTGTTCCTCGGCGATGTCGCGGATCAGTCGCTCCCAGCGCGCGACACTCGCCGGGCCCGGCGGCCCGTCCTCGTGCGGCCATGCCCCGCGCGCCGGCGCCGCCGCGCAGATGAAGATCACCTCGGCCCCATCGAGCGCCGCGATCGTCGGCACGAGACCGTGCCAGGCATCCTCGCAGACGAGGATCGCCGCGCGGCCCCACGTCGTGTCGAAGGCGCGCACGTCGTAGCCCCGCTCGACGAAGCGTTCCTCGTCGAAGAGGCCGTAGGTCGGCAGGAACGTCTTGCGGTGGACGTGGCGGATGATCGGCCCGTCCGGCCCGAGCGTGACGTAGAGCGCGCTGTTGTGGAGGGTGCTGCTCGCGAGCTCGTAGAAGCCGACGACGACGTCGAGCGGACGGCGTCCTCCGCCGGCGGATGCGACGTAGGCCGCCTGCAGGTCATCGGCAAACGCCCCCGCCGCCAGGGCGACGTCGCGGACGCCGCCTTCGAGGAAGTAGCCGGTGAGGGCGGTCTCCGGGAGCTGGAGGACCGCCGGGCGCGGGTCGAGCGCGTCGACGCGCGAGAAGAGGTCGCTCAACCGGGCGAGGTTGGCGGTGTACTCTCCCTTTCGCGGCTTGATCTGCGCCAGCGCGAGGTGCAGGAGCGGCGGCATGGTCTTAAGATGGTACCGCGTCGAGATGCCGGCAAAGCGAAGGGGCTTGTCCAGTACACTGCGCGCTGCACGGCGCGCGCTGGCGTGCGCCGCGATGGGGGTGCTCGCGGCGCCGACCGCGCATGCACAATCGGCGCCGGCCGACTCGACGGCGGCGGCGCGCGCCGCCCGCCCCGCGGCGGGGACGGGCGACCCGTGGCGGATCATCGCGCTCCCGCAGTCGTCGCTCGTCTACGCCCGCGACGGCACGGTCCTGGGCGACCTCGGGCGGCAGGTCCGCACCAGCGTCCCGCTGGCGTCGCTCCCCGCCCATGTCGGGCAGGCGTTCATCGCGGTCGAGGACCGGCGGTTCTACCAGCACGACGGTGTGGACGTGGTGGGGTTTCTGGGGACGATCAAGGACGCCCTGCGCGGGCATCTCCGCGGCGGCAGCACGATCACGATGCAGCTCGTCGGCAACATGCATCCCGACGTGGTGAGCCGCCGCGAACGAAGTCTCGACCGGAAGCTTCGCGAGCAGTCGGCCGCGCGCGAGATGGAGCGCCACTATACCAAGGCGCAGATCCTCGAGGGGTATCTCAACACGATCGAGTTCGGCCATGGGTGGTACGGGGTCGATGCCGCGGCGCGGCATTACTTCGGTGTGCCGGCGAGCCGGTTGACGCTCGCCGAGTCGGCGACGCTCGCCGCGCTGCCGAAGGCGCCGCCGGCGTACGATCCGATCCGGCATCCCGAGCGCGCGAAGCTGCGCCGCGACCTGATCCTGACGCTGATGGAGCGGCAGCACTTCATCACGGCGGCCGCCGCCGCGGCCGCGCGTCGCGAGCCGGTGACGGTCGATTCGCTGGCGCGCTCGGGGCCGGCGCCCTATGCCGTTGACGCCGCGGCGGTGGAAGCGGCGCATCAGGGGGTACCGGTGCTGGACGGCGGGTACCGGCTGTATACCGGCGTGGACGTGTCGCTCGAGGCGAGCGCGGTCGACGCGCTGCGCGACGGCGCGGCCGCGGTCGAGGCCCGGCCGGGGTACGGCAACCCGGTGTACGGCCAGGGGGGGGACTATCTGCAGGGCGCCGTCGTGGTGCTCGATCCGCCGACCGGCGAGGTGCGGGCGCTGGTCGGCGGGCGTGACTATCTGCAGTCGTCGTTCGACCGCGCGACGAACGCGCTTCGGCAGCCCGGGTCGGCGTTCAAGCCGATCGTGTACGCCGCGGCGATCGCCGACAGCATTCCGGCGAACGCGATCGTCGCCGATACCGCGCTCGCGATCCCGCTGCCGGACGGCACGATCTATCGGCCGGAGGACGACGACCACCAGTTCCTCGGGCTGATGACGATGCGCGAGGCGCTCGTGCGGTCGCGCAACGCGGTGGCGGTGCAGCTCGCCGAGCGGGTAGGGATGGACACGGTGATCGCGCTGGCCAGGCGGATGGGGATCACGACGCCGATCGCCCCGTATCCCGCGAGCGCGATCGGCGCCTCGGCGGTCCGGCCGATCGAGCTGGTCGGCGCGTACGCCGCGCTGACGAACGGTGGGACGCAGGTGGTGCCGCACGTGCTGACGCGGGTCGATGATGCGGCGGGTCGGACGCTGTACACGGCGCCGGGAGCGGCGGGGATGCTGGGGGCGGGTCCCGTGGCCCTCGATTCGGGGGTCGCGTTCATCGTGCGCGACATGATGCGCGACGTCGTGGATCGGGGGACGGCGGCTGCGGTGCGGAAGACGCTGGGACCGTCGGTGCCGGCAGCGGGGAAGACCGGAACGACGAACGACAACACCGATCTCTGGTTCGTGGGGATGACGCCGGCGCTGGTCGCCGGTGTCTGGCTCGGGTTCGACACGCCGCGGCCGATCGCCGCCGGCGCGGTCGGCGGCACGGCCGCCGCGCCGATCTGGGCGCGGATCATGGCGCGCTACGACGCCACCCACGAGATGAGCCGCGAATCCGGTCGCCAGGCCGGTCGCGATCCCGGCGCGTGGCCGGCGCCGGCGGGGCTCGTGACGGCGGACCTGGATCGTGCCACGGGCGCGCTCGCCGACAGCACGACGCCGCCCGAGCGGCGCTACACCGAGTATTTCCTGCCGGGGACGGAGCCGGCGGCACTCCGCATCGATCCGCGGCGCCTCTTCGACGCCGGGCCGATCACGCTGCCGTAGGGGCGGGTGCAGGGCGCGGCCCAGCCAGACGCCGCGCGGTCAATTGGTACCCAACTACATGAACGCGGCCTCATGTGACGGCGGTCCGCCGTGCACGTCGGAGGAAGAGACGGCGGTGCATCCGCGCGCCGTTTCCTCCCTTCATTGGTACTCTCTCATGTCTGCTCTTGCCGGTTCACGTTGGGCGGTGCTGACGGCGATGGCCGCCGTCCCCGCGGTATTGCTCGTCAGTGCGTGTGGCAACTCGACGTCGCCGAAGGCCTACTCGGCGGACACGGTCGCGGCCAGCGCCAACGCCGAAATCATCAAGCGCGACAGCGGCGGCGGCTTCGATGTCTATCCGGTCCAGGAAGATGGCGACTACATCGAGTTGTACGAGGGCGAGGACTTGCGCGAAGTGATGCAGTATGCGCTCCCCGCGCTGCACGGCCAGCACGTGATCGACAGCGCAAGCGTCTTCGAGTACGTCTGCGACAATTACATCAGCAGCGGGGCCGTCACGGCGCCCCCGCACGCCACCGCGGCGGCGCTGCGGATGGCGGCACGCCGCGCCACGCGTCGCGACCTCCTCACGCCGCAGAACGGCGGGTCGCCGTCGGTCCTGCTCGAGCATCTCGCCTACGAAGGTGCGTACACGGATTCGCTGACGTGGGGCGCGGAGTTGATGGGTGCCCCCACGCAGCTCATTGCCGCGACGGACAACACGCTCGGCTGGAAGGAGGCCTCGGTGACGGGCGTCGTGAAGGGCGATTACAACGCGGGCCGCGCCAACAGCCAGTTCCGGATCCAGTACTCGTCGAATAACGACAGCAGCTACCAGTACATCGACTTCGGCGGTGTCTACTGCACCGACGCAAACGGCGCAACTGGCGGCAGTCGCCTGGTCATCTGGTCGCACTAGTCGCACGCCGTCCCGCAGGCCGGCGCGCCAGCGAGCGCGTCGGTCCGCACCAGACCGCGGCACGTCGGGAGTCTCCGGCGTGCCGCGGTGTCGTTCGCGCGGTGTCGTCCGCGCGGCGTCGTCAGCGCGGCGTCGGCCTCGTCGAGCCGCGGCGCGGCCACGGGTTCGCTCCCGCCTGCGCGGGTCAGCGCCCACAAGATTGGTAGCCATGAATATGAACCCGCACTCATGTGACCAGCGTGGCGCAGGCGAGTCCATGGTGCATTGTGCAAGCAGTTCACCCCACTCCTTCATTGGTGCACTCTCATGTCTGTTCTGACTCGTTCGCGTATGGCGGCGCTCTCGGCGATGGCGGCCGTGCCCGCGGTCCTGCTGGTCACCGCCTGTGGCAACTCGACATCGCCGAAGGCCTCGCCGACGGCCGACACGGTCGCCGTCGCCGCCAACGCGTTCATCATTGAGCAGTACGACGGCGACTCCTACTACACCGACGCGACGCAGGATGATGATGAGTACGTCGAGATCGAGAGCAACGGCGACGATTACCGCGAGATCATGGAGTACCCGCTGCCCGCCCTGCACGGCCAGCGCGTCGTCGACAGCGCGAGCGTCTTCGAATACGTCTGCGACAACGAGGTCGCTGAAGGGCATCTGACGAGCGGGCCGCATGCGACCGCATTGGCGAAGCGCCAGGCGGCGCGTCGCGCCAAGCCCGGCTTCCGCCTCGGCGCGCTCGATGCGCAGCCGGCAATCCTGCTCGACCACCTGCACTATTCGCAATACGTGGAAGCGTCGGCGTGGGGCGCGGATCTGATGGGCACCGGCACGACGCTCATCGGCCCCAACGATGTGTCGCTCGGCTGGAAGGAGGCCTCGGTCACGGCGAACGTGAAGGCCGACTACGCCGCGGGGAACGCGAACAGCCAGTACCGTATGCGCTATTCGTCGAACCCCGGCGACGGCACGTACTACGTCGACTTCGGCGCCCTGGACTGCGACGACAACGGCGCTGCCGGCGGCAGCTTCATGGTCGTCTGGTCGCACTAGTCTGACCCGAAGGACCGACGCCGGCGCGCCAGCGAGCGCGTCGGCG
>Ga0209611_10006394_pt1 | contig 19324 bp, 13 predicted proteins | sample S1TSphgellanicum_3_FD_187693 | JGI IMG/M metagenome (GOLD analysis project Ga0209611, IMG submission 187693) | Host-associated microbial communities from peat moss isolated from Minnesota, USA - S1T2_Fc - Sphagnum magellanicum MG (SPAdes) (version 2) | ecosystem: Host-associated > Plants > Peat... | reverse complement strand
TTTTTTTTCCCATCTTTTTTCAAAAGAGAATTGGCAAGGCCTGCCAATTAGGTTTAGGGTTTAGGGTAGATAGGCCGATGACCAAACACTTTCGAACTCAGATGAAGTCGAATCCTTACACATTGTTCTTCTGATTCTAAAGCTCAAAGAACATTTTGAGCTACCTAGTGCTTACTGATGTAGCAAAACTCTCTCAATTCGGTAAATGAATGGGCAAAAATTAGGTGATTTTTAGTGTAATGGGTTCAGTGTTTGATGATGGATGACTGAAAACAGATTAAGATTTCAAGCTTAATAAGATCTCTGATTGTTGCATCTTTGCTTTTTAGAATGCAAAGAAGTTTTGAAAAGCACTAGTTGATGCACCCACCCATCAAGTTTTAAATACTCAAAATGAACTAAAAATGAGAAAGATATGAGACTGGAACTAACGAGGTTGGTCTAGAGCTATTTTTTTCAAAAAAATTGAAGCAAACTATAACTTATCCTGTTCTTGTCTTTTCTGCATTGCTCCTTTACTTCTGATGCTCAAAGAACATTTGTAGCCTTCGAGTTTGTGCATCCAACGACACAAAAATCACTCAATTGCATTGCTCCTTTACTTCTGATGCTCAAAGAACATTTGTAGGCTTTGAGTTTGTGCATCCAACGACACAAAAAATCACTCAATTCAGCTAACGAATTAGGAAAATATTGGAAAGTGTTTGGTGGTAAGTACATGTTCGATGATAAGTGATTCTACCCTACAGAATGTGCACTTTGCTTGTTGAACAACTCATTCAGCATGAGAATTGATTGATTAAATGGAGAATAAGACCTAATAACCTTTAGAAACTAAGGTTTTTGGGGTTTAGGAGGGGGAGAGGGGAAGGGGGAGGCGAGAGGGGAGGATGTGTTCTGGGTTTGGTGAGAGGAAATAGAAGGGAATTATAAACCTTGAAATGTGCAATGTTGCTTTTGAACCCACCTACCTCACAAAATAAAAAACAAAACCCACTGCCCATCATGTTTGGTGATGCTCACCTTTTTCTCTTTTTTTTTAAAAAGTTAAGAAAATATTTATCGAGGAGGGCATTTTGGCTATTTTTGATGATTTGAATATGCATTGCTAAGACCATGAAAATCTGACTTAATTTTTCCTTGCTATTTGTAATAGCCTTATTAAAGCATAATCTTCCTCCTAGCTTCGGAAGCACCTTCAAAAGGTCTAAGGTGTCTCTAGGCATGCATATTGAATTTTGTCAATGTTGGGAAAGCTAGCTCATATAAGCAAAGGTTTATTTTGTTCTTTGCGCATAGGAACCCTCATTCCCATGCCCCAAACAACATAACCCCCTTATGCGCTTCACCTACACATAATGAATGACCTTTGTGATTTAGTATTGCCTCATCTTGCAAGGAGTTAAGGTAGACATGCCAATGACCAAGTTGAGGTCAATTTTTTTGTCAATAAACAATTAGCTCATTTTGACCTAGTCTACTTTAGGCATTTCCATCCATGTGTAGATGGAGGACAATGGGATAATAATCGAGCATTAACCAATGGATGAGTGAATTAAGATAACTAATTCAATACATGTTATATCAACATTATGAATAAATATGTTGTTATCTTAAGAAATGTTGGTTTTGGGCACATCAATTTGTGGTTTTGGAATATATTAATAATTAACATAAATGGATCAAAATATTGATAATTAATAATTAAACATTGGTGGCCATCACCTAGTGGGGAAAAAAAATATAAGCTAGCATTAATTTGAATACAAAAAGATTTGAACATGAAGAATGTTTTACATGTTTTTGGACATAAAATGTTATTGATCAAATACAATAAAAAATTTCAATTATCATTTCATGTCACTTTGACACTTCTTTGTTCATTGTAGTTTTATTATTGCAAAGTTGTTAAGGCATTTTCTTATGTTATTTGTCTTCATTTGTGCATGATTGGAAAAACATTGTTATAGAAATTAGGTGTGATCACAATCAAATGAGTCAAAAATTATGTCGGACATTGATCAAAGAAATGTGTGCTAAATGATTTATATGGGTGTTAAAGAATTATATATATATATATATATTAATAAATTGAAATTTGATTTTAGTAAAGGATTTTTGAACTTTAACACAAAAATAATTTTATAAAACTTTACGCTAAGGACTTTTTTAATATTAAAAAATTGATGGGAAAAAAATTGAAATGATAATAACCTACCATCCACATATGAAAAGCATTCATAATTCAAATAAATTGATATTCGAAATTTTTAAAAATTCAAAATATAATTTCAGAATGTTCAAATTTCAAGAGTCATTTACTAAATGTAAATGGGTCATAATGTGTATGACATATGAACAAAATTGTGGCTTATGATACAAAAAATTAAAGCTTAAAATAGTTGTCATTTTTGCAAGATTTGAAATTATGATCATTTTTTAAAACGAAATGCAGAATTTAGCTGAATCTATACAATTGTAAACAATTCATATTTATTCAAAAAAAGTTAACACAAATCATGTAATTTAGTAAGGGAATTATAAATTTTTTAAGAACATTACAAAAACAATCCTTCATATTTTTCTTTTTATGAAAAAGTCAAAATGTCCATAAAGGGCCCATTTGTGTTTGAGTCCTTTGTCACCATTGGTTCATTTTATTGTGATTGCACCTAGATAGCATTTTTGCTTTTAAAAAATAAAAATTGAAAAAGTTAAATTTCATTCATTGGTGGAATTTTATTTTATTTTATTTTTTCATGAAGTTTTAAGAGGATAAATCAAACTTAGAAAAACAAATTTCCATTCATTGAAAAGGATTTGAAGATTGACCTTCAAGGAAGGTAATATATAAATAGTTAAGCAAGGAGGGAGATTAACATCGTTTATGGAAAGGCTTCCAAGGAAACTTAAAACATTACAAATGTAGGAAATCATGTGTTGTTTTATTGAACATGTTTTTAACTCTCCTCACTCAACCATGCCATGTTAGGGTCTTGTATTTTACAATCATAAACATGGAATGACAATTATTCACAAAAACATGTTTGAAACAAGCATGGCCAAGAAAAGGTTCACAACCAATGCTAGCAAAACAAAGTGGGGTTGGAAGTAAGTCCAATGTGTGACATCAACCAAAGCAAATGAAACACATTTTCATAAAAAATGGAATGTGTCTAGAAGTCAAAAGTGCAAAATAAAGACTCAATTCAAACATGTTTTGACCACTTGTCTCAAACACCACAAGCATGATGAAATCTAAATATAAACATTAAAATGATACCACATTTAAAATCCCATTCTATACTAGATCAAATCTGATTTATGGATTGTGCATTCCAAGTTTGAAATTTCATCATCTTATGCTTGACTTGTGCTTAATAGTTCCATACCAAAAAAGAAATTCCATTATGAATTTTTTTATTTTTCTTTTATCAATCACTTTTCATTTAATCAATAGTTTTTCCTACAAATATCATGGACTTAATTAATTGTTCATCTATAATAACCTTGGAGGTGAACATTATATTTCATGAAATGTCCCCTTGGAAGGTGGGCTTGTATGGTGGGACTTCTTGTTGTTTTAGCTTATTCCATCATTATGCCAAATAAGGTATTGTTATGATGAAAACAACATTTGTATACAATTACCATACAAGGAGGGATTTTATGCCTACCTACTCCTTAAGAATGAGAGGAATATTCAAGCATAAGATTTCTCTATTTTTATGGAAGAAGCATAATACCCTCCTTTTTTCCTAAGAGGGATGTTCATGGTTATAAGGTGCCCTCTTGGATATAAGTTTTTTGTCATAAAAACACTTCTCATAGTGTTTTATTACATAGCACAAAACTTGTAAATTCTTTAGGTGGGAAATGCCACCAACTATTGATTCAATCAAATTTTTTTTTGCTAGAAAGTTTGGGGATGCATTGCACACAAAATCTCCTCCACCAAAACCACTATTGATTGACTTATTACAAATTTTTAATTCTAGAAATAATTAGCTTCAATTTTGAAATCACACCAAACCCAAAAATTTTAACAACCCAATCCAAGTAACCAATGGCTAGAGTGAATTACAATACCCACCAACACATGGCCATGGATGGTGGGAGGTTGAGACATTTATTTTCATCCAGTATTCATCCCAAGTTAACCTCCCCATATTTGGGGGTTTTTCAAATGTGTTGGGGGTTCAATGCTATGGTTTATCCAATTAGATGGCCTCAAAATGGGACATGAAGTTGTTGCATTTGTGAGTGTTCTGTCACACCAACCCTTGTCTTAGTTTGGCATTTAAACATGTCATTTTCCATGATGGAACAAGGTTGGCCAATGTTGTGGAAATTAAATCAATAATGGGAGGAACATTGACCCAAATAGGAAATGTTAAAAACAATTATTTTAATTCCAACATCACTTATATCAAATCAAAACATCCCTAGTGAACCAAATCTCTTCAAATTTAAATTGGAGTTTCACCAAGTCACCTTCATTTAAGGGTCATTTTAAACAAAGGTCCAAGGAGCAAGTCCAATGAAATCAATTATTCCTATTGGTCAAGAACTTTAAATTGGTCCCCAAGGCCTTCAAATGAAGGTTCAAAACCAAGACAAATCAAATTGCGATTTAACCTACTTGACATCATTTTGGAGGGAAAACCAATTGGTCTACACCAAAAAAAAACTTAATAAAGAATTCATGGTTTGGAAAACCAAATGTAAGCTAAGGTCCAAGGTTGCTCATTTAATTATTATTTGTTATATTTCATTATTTTCTTTTACCCTTGCTGTTCAAATTTTGTGAGAATGGAAAACATGTTATGGATTGAAGACAATGTTGAAAGCACATTAGTTCCCCCATTTTGGACCAATTCTAGAATTGACATGGTTGGTTTTGTGAACCTCATAAAGTGGTTGCTAGAAGGAATGCATTTTTAGTCTTTCCAAGTGCACAAAATGGAGGTGAATCAAAAGGTCAAACAAAAAGTGGAAGGTTGAAACACCAATTTGCACAAATGGAAAGGGATTTGAATTTATAAAAAATCCTTAAATTGGTTTTCATTCCAAAGAAAAAAGACAAAGGAAAAAGGTAATTGTGATGAAATATGAAGATGAAGAAGGTGAAAAAGTTAGAAAAAATTTGGGTTGATTGGTGAAGCACTACATTTCATTGCTTTAAGAGGATAAATGAAGCTTGAATTTGCCAAAAATGCAAAAAACAAAGTAAATTTTGTCATCATCCATTTATTTTATTTTCAACTTTGAAACCATAGTTATGCATGTTAACACAATTTGATTTCAAATCTGAAATTTGCAACTAATAAGAGACATATATTTTTTGCAAAAGATCATATTTAGATCAGGTGGATTGCACCTTTTAAAGGCACACTTGGCCTTTGCTTCTTACCCTTACCCCCTTTGCCCCCCATTCACTTATATTCAATTTGACCATTATGGGGATTGAACCTTCATCTCCTTGGGGGAAAGGAAAGGAGCTAACAACCAATCCATATTTATTTCAAGTGATTGACATGATTTCCATTTCTTTTATCCATGTATTGCATTTCTAACTTTTAACTTTTAAGGATTACTTTGAACTTGTATTTCATGGCTTCTTACCCCAATTGGTTTTTAAAAAAAAAGGTGGATACATTGTTGAAGCTCCACACTTGAATGTTGGCTTTCATATTTAGATTCTCAAGGATTCCAATTGCTTGCAAATGGAAGTTTAATGCAATTTACAAATAATACAAGGACGACAAGATTGCAAACAACATTTCAAGTAATGATTGTCATGAATGTCCTTTGTATGATGCATTGAATAGATGAGGGCATCAGAGTGGAAATGTGATGAAACATGTGAACACTTTTGCCAATGAAATTAAATAAGTTGTAAGCAATCCATAATCCCAAGTAGATTTTGATAGTGCTTCAAAGGATGAAGGTAGTAAGGAGCCAATGGAGAAACCTTTCACCTTAGATGAGGTTAAAAAATAGAACAAATTTTAAAGAAAAATGTGTATGAACATTTTTCAACCTAACTGAAAATAATACATCCATGTTACCATAATTTGTTAAAACCAATACTTTATTCAGAAACATGGATGACCAAATTGGATATTTCATAAATAAATTATAAGCTACAAAAGATGTGAACCTATGAGTCATCTTTCATGTATCCCACCACACTTTCATACCTCCACATGTTGTGAGTTTTTGATGCCATGTTAACAAATTCCATGAAAAATGACATTGCATTCATCATATTCCAATGTTGTCCAACAATTATTTGTTGCAACACAACTACTCATGTAATCATTTGATGCATGGCCATAGTGAAAACATGAATCGCCAATATGTTGTGCCTGCATTAATCCATTGTGTATAATAAAATATATATTAAAATAAATAAATAATAGAAAAACCATGAAATAAAGGAAGAAGAAAAGAGAAAAGACCAAAGGTTAATCTAATCCTATCACATGTCATTCATGCATTTTTTATATTGGGCCTTCAAATTGGAACCTAAGCCTTTAGACACATGCATTGTACCTTAGGAAAATGTGTTTTCTTAAATGTGAAGAAAGGTCCAATTTAAGGTTCAACTTGCTTCAAATTGGTCCATGGGTTTTTGGTCCTTGGACCCTTGTTTAAAATGGCCCTAATTTAATATGTAAATTTTTTTGCATGACATCATTTTTCCAATGTTGGCCCAATTAATCATTTCAAGTTTTCAAGTTGAAAACTTAAACAATGAAGAAGTTGCCTTTTTAAAAGGGATAATTATAACAATATAAGATTTAGCAAATATTTCAAAAATAAAATAAAATTCCCTTGGTAGTTCCCAAAAGATGTGAGGAAGGTCTTCATGAAGAAATTAGGGAAATTACCTTTGTAATTCTTAGAAGGAAATCATGAAGGTCACTTAAAAGTTATTCAAAAAGGTTAAAAACATATTTAAAAACTTATCAAAGGACTTGAATAAGGCTTTTGGAAAGGGTCTCAAAAGACAATTGAGAAAGCAACTCAAAAATTATCCAAGACTTGTGGCTATGGTCAAGAAGCCTATTGAGAAGAATCATATGAAGATAATTTGAACAAAAAATAAAAATCAATTTATAAGTATTTTTTAAATGCATAATTAAAAGAAAAAAAACCTAAAGTGCTTTGAGAGTTTTGAGAACTTTGAATTCATGAATGCAATTGGAATACCTACGACTTTGGGTTTTAGAGTTGCATAAAAAAAGTTAGACATAAAAAATTAAGAAAAGGTCAAGAAATGAAAAGATTTACTTTCACATTAAATTTTTTTAAAATGAAAATTTATGTAATGTCTTTGTGTTCATTGTAGCAATTGGCCTTTGGGGATGTAAAAAACTAGTAAATATTTCCCAATGTAGTTGGAAGGTGCTTTAAAAACTTAATATCACTTCAAAAATTGGGTGGGTAGCTTGTATTTTGAAGCAGGACCTTACCTCTTGTAAGGGTTTTCCTTATTCTTTTATGCATATATTGTTTTTTTTTTTGGGGAGTCTATGTGGTTGTAAAGAAATTTTGCCTAATTCTTTAAGTATGGGAAGGCTCTTAGATAAGGCATAAATAAAATTCGAAGTTTGCCTTATTGAAGATATCTATTGAGCTATAATAAAAGTTGTTAGGATGGATATATATAATTAGTTATGTAATTAATAATTATGCCCATACTTGTAATTGCTATTAATCGAATGTTTTATTAATTACATTCCATAATCTATTAATTTTATTGGAATGTTTATCATGTTAGTTAATGGACTTTAGGATAGTCCCTTTAGTCATGTTTTGTGTTTTTATATATTTTATATATTATTGTTGCTAGGTAGACTTATAACATAGGTTTTGATGTCACCTTGATTTCATAAAATTAGAGCAAGCTAGTTTTTTGGTTTATTTTAAGATTGTTGGGAGCAAGTACAAAAAAAAATCTTTGAAAACACATACATACAAAAAAGAAATGGCCCACATGGTGAACCCATCTTTGGGTGGTACCATTATGAAACCACTTCAAGGAATGGTTAAAGAACCAAAAACAACCAAATCATTTTTTTGGGCCCTTTTCGTTAAATGTTTTCACAATTATAATTTTTTTTCATGTTTATCAATTGCATGCACTAATATATGGCTTGAAGTTTATTTGGGAATTTTGAAATTTTATATTCCCAATTAAAATGACCTTTTAAAAAATTAAGAGCCTCAACTTTGGAAATTCATAACTAAATCATATTCAATCAATTAGTTGCCAAAAAAACATTTAAAAATAAAATGACTTCCAAATTACCTTAGGAAAAAAATTCTTAAATTTTTTCTTAAATCATGTTCCAAATTTATGTTCTTGATCAAAAAGTTCAAGGAAAAAAATAAGTGTTACGTTTTTGAAACTCTTTCTAAATGCAATGATTAGAAAACATCAAAATAAAAAATATATTTTATATTTTTGAGGTTTAAAAATCTATGGAACCTAATAAATGTGTTCAAAAAATAATTAATGAAAATGTTCATTTAAGTGTTTCCTATGATTTTTCAAAGTTTGATGAGTTGAGGAAAATTGAAGTGTGACATTCCTAGTGGTATCACCCAAGGACAAGATTGCCCCACATGCATAGTAGTATGTCAAAAGATTCCAAGCTAAGGGGATTGTTGAGCTATAGAATGTGAAAGTTCAAAATTTTTAATTTATTTCAAAGAAATGAGTTGATGAACATAATTGAACATGAAACCAAGGGAATTGGTACATGAAAAGAAAAAGAAGATGAATTGTTCATTGAATTGGAACGTAATAATTTATTTTTTTGACTATCATTAATCTACTTTTGAAAAATGAAATTATTTATTATATAGTGGGGGATCATTGATCACACAAGGATGTGGCAAAGTCTAAAAGATTTGTTTGAATGAAGGAGTACACAAGGCTTGCTAATGCTAGATGGAGGTGCCTCTATAATAAATTTCTTCAAAGAATTGAAGAATATGTTCTCAAGCAGCTTGCAAATATTAGTGAACCAATAGAAAAGAATGATGTTCTCAGTAGATCCTCAATTCCCTTCTTGAGAGTTATGAATAACTTGTAAACACTTGGATTTATCATCTTAATTTTTCTACTTTTAATGAGTTAATTGGGATTTTATTGCACAATGAAAATAAAGAGGTCAAGGGCAAGGATGTGAAGAATGAAGTCTTGATTTTTAAAACTAGGTTTAACAAAGCCAACATTCATGGCCATGAGAACAATTAGAATGTTGGTGGAGCCAAACAAGAAAAAGGTTATACCTTTTGTGGTAGCCCAAACCATTGGATGCACATATGCAACAAGCTCTCTAATGAGACTAAGTGAAGAGCTACTGAACATGAATGTGCAAAACACATTATCAATGTATTAGCTTCGGAAGGTAGCAAGAAAGAAATTGACAACTTCCAAGAACAATGTGAGATCCACCCATGAGAGGAGAGCTTTGTAAGTTATGGTAGCCCAAACCATTGGATGCACATATGCAACAAACTCTTTAATGAGATTAAATGAAGAGCTATTGAACATGAATGTGCAAAGCACATTATTAATGTACTATATCTTAGGAAGATAGCAAGAAAGAAATTGACAACTTCCAAGAGTAATGTGAGATTCACCCATGACACGAGAGCTTTGTAAGATTGGTTATTAATATCATAAACAATTTTTGACTTTGGCATCACCATTATAGATATCTAAACCACAAGGCCTTAAAACTAATGCACCAAAAAAAATAGTTATGAGGCTACTAGTTATTACAAGCCTCGTGTATAGACTTGACTTTTGAAGCATGTGTTCTTGGCAAACAAAGTCATTTAAAGACTCTCAACAAAAAAAACATGAATAGGAGGTCACAATCATTTGATTTAGTGCACATTAATTTGTGCGAACCTTTCTTTATGAAATCTTTGTTAGGGGTCCTTTACATCTTAACCTTTATAGACAAGCATAATTAATATGGTTGGACCAAAAAAAATTAAAATGATACCTTCATTGACTAAATAAGCACTTTAATATTAAAATATAAAAATCAATTTAATAGGTCCATAAAGGTTTTACAATCAAACAAAGGTGGTGAATATAGCTCCAACCTATTTTTCATTTTATTTATTTACGACAAGGAACAAGGTGTTGTCTAGTAGTTCACTCAAACCAAAAAAATTGTCACTAAAACGGAATGGTTGAAAAGAAAAACAAAACATTTTTTACAAAAAGTAAGGACCTTGGCCATTAGTGTTCATATTCCAAGGTCCATCTCCGAGCAAAGATAGCTAACATTGAAAATTATTTTACTAACATTTCACTTACTAGAGCTAATGACAAGATGATTTTGTTCTCAAAATTTTTTGGTGCTCCTCAAACATCTGTAAGAATACGGTGGTTGTGAGTGTTTTGACCACATAAACACTCAAAAAGCTAAATGATTTGCTAAATCCAAGAACTACACATTTTTTGAGCACAATATTGCCATTAAAAGCTTATAGGTGTTGCAATCTAGAGGTGTTATTTCCTAGCAACAAAGTATAATCACCATTTGCAAAAATCAAATGTAATCTTCTATCATACTGCTTGCATTTTTCCTTTGTGTTTTCAGCTCCCTTACTTGCCTGAAGAAACCTGTTTTCAGCAAGCGGGATCGTCTGCGGTGAAAGGTACCAGCCAGCCTGTCACTATTTCTAAAAAGTGAAAAAATCCCAGCTCTGCTTTACGTAGGAAGAGGACCTAAGTACAGGCCATTCCGTGATTTTCGACCTGTTCCCTCGGCCTATCGGCCTCAGGCACAGATCTTAAATCAGGGAAGGACCCGTACTCAGGCCCTTCTCCTATACATAAACTTGGGTTCTTCTAATACAGGACTTATCAAGTCTTGGTAGAAAACCAATAACTACCAAGTGGAAATGAAAGGTGAAGACTAATGTAGATGATGGGCGCCATACCAACACTCAAGGCGCATGCTTGATTCTTTGTGGATTCTAGTAATGAGCATGGGAGGATTTTGAGGAGAGACCGACACAATTTTAGTTGTGAACCATCACGGTTTTCACTTGATAAAATGGTTTGCATTAAGTCAACCCTGTTGATGTCAAAAATACATTCTCATTCTTGAACATTTGGGGACCCATGAGAAGAGGTTTACGTACAACTTGAAGGGTTTGAAGAAAAGGAAGGGAAGGGAAGTAAGTTGTTAAAAGAAAGGAGAAGCGGCCAGAAAATTCTGCAGCAAACAATTGGAAAATGGCAATCGTGCCTGTAGTAGGCGGCTTGTCTGTGTTGAAAAGAGAGCAAGCAAAATCGTTGATAGAGAACAGGATACAGGTATTGTTCAAGGCCACGAAAACTCTCAATCACACAAGATGCACGAAGAAGCCGTTGGCAGTCGGTGATAAATATCATCAATGGATGGATTTGTATATCATGTAAATATGATTTATTTTTCCAAGGATTTCACAACTCATCGTTTCCTTGTTTGTCGCATAGAAAGGAGGAGCGCCAGAAAATTCCGCAGCGACAATTGTATAATGACAATGATGCCTGTAGTAGGCGGCTTGTCTGCGTTGAAAATAGATCAGGGAAAATCGTCAATAGAAAACCGCATGCAGGTATTTATTTTTTTCAAGGTCAGGCAAACTCTCAATCCCAGCAGGCACGAAGCAATTGACACACTTGGCAATATAATATCATCAATGGACTTGTACAAGATGTTCACGATTGATTGTTTTTCAAGGATTTCAGAAGTAATCATTGCCTTGTTAGTGTTGCATAGAAAAGGAGCCCGAGAAATTTCGGGAATCGCCAATTGCAACTCTGATCTGCACTTTTTTCCCAAATGGTGATGGTGGAAGCCAAGAAGACAATGGCCATGGCCGCCAGGAGATCCTTCCAGTCGCAGCTACGATTCTTCAAAGTGCACCGCTCGTAAGTCCTCTTCTTCAGATTCGTTATCTCCATCGATCCATTCCCAGTCTTCCTTTTTTTCCTACCGAGAGCTTCAATGTAAGAATGATCTAAGAACGGCAGAGCAAGGATTCAAGTAGGAAGCTCTAGGATCTATAATCATTTGCTGGTGTGTGGATGGGAGCGGACACAGGGCGACGATGTTTGACGTGTTGAATCCTGCGACGGGCCAGACCATTGCCGAGCTTCCTGACGATTCCGCTGAAGAAGTGAGAAAGTTCTTCTTCTTCCCTCCCTGCTTGTTCGGTCCTTTTTCTATTCCTTGCAATTCAGTGATTGATTGCCTTCCGGCGTAAGTACCCTCTGTACAGGTCGGTCATTTGCGGCGGTTCTTGCAAGATTTTCAACACAATAATGCATACATAATGCTTGCATCTCCTCCTCTGTGTTTGACCCATTTCGTAGTTAAGAAGATGTTCTTTCTTTCAGCTTGCGAGAAAGTTGAAGACGACATGTACAAGAACAACATTTGCTGAGACTAGTGTGTTGAATCGACGATTGTTACTTGTAGATTTTTCCAATGTTGTTGTTATTATCGTGGCTGGTTGCTGCAGGTTGCGGCCAAGTTTGGAGTATTGGCTGCTGGTCAAAAGAGGTGGAAGGCAGTACCCTTGGCAGAGCGGAGGGTGAGCTTTTGCATAATAGACAAAAAAATTGCATTTACCAAAAGAACAAGTCCAACAAACTGTTCAGAATCTTGATTTGTCTTTGGTAATCTTCAACATTTGCATGACAAGAGCTGCAATTCTGAATCATGCCTATACTACACACCTGCTGAACACTTCTTGGTTTCTGAAAACAGGAAGTGTTGGAGAGATTCAACGAACTCCTAAGACTGAACATGGTGTTGAATCCTGTCTTTTACATAGCCCCTTCCCCTTGCAATCTTGTTGAGTCAGTTGTGGATGTTGAAAGAAAATCAGGGTTTGCTTGCTTGTTACAGCTTCCCTTTGGATCTAACAAGCTGTGACACTCATGAGTCTTCTAGAGGAACTTCTTTGATGTATAGATGTTTCAGCAAACTGCTTTTCTTGTTGTTACAGCTTGCCTCTGGATTTATAAGCTGTATGACAGATGGTCATAAAAAAAAAATCTTCTAGATATGAACTTCTTTTGCTATAGAGATATTTGTCCCCTGAATGTTGTTGGAGTGATGATCTGCAGCCAACACTTGCCAAAACTCTCACAACAGAGATGGGAAAGCCCACAGCACAGGCCAAGAATGAAGTGCGGGCTACTGTAGATCGTGTGAAATTCTACTTGGGAAATTACGAGAAGGTTTCTTCTACTTTCACTCAGCTTTTAATCCATGTGCTTCTGATAATATGGCAGCATGCATGCATGAGAGATTTGCAAAATGCTCTAGAGGGTTAGTTATATCTCAAACACTGTTGCTTAATTAACATTGATTCTGTAACTGAGAAAGAATATGTATGGTATGGTACTGCAGGTCCTCAAGGAGGAGACTGTTTTAGAGACAACCCGAGTGAAGGAGAAAGTACTATATGAGCCTCTTGGTGTGGTAAGCAGGGTTTTCCTTTTTTGAGTTTGCAATATTGCCAAGATGTCTCTAAATTGTGTTCTCTGGCAAGCACTCAACTTCTTGCATCTGACAACCACAGCATACTGTAGACATTCCAGCCCTGATAAGCAAACTTCATTCTAAGGATTATATATCTGTTTTGCACTGCAGTATCTGGCCAGATCTATAGGAATGTTGTCTTCCTTGCTGCTCTCCCTCCTGAAGTGGAATATTTGCAGCCCAAACACACATCCCTCCGAACTCTGTGTAAACCTTGCCATTATTTGCAGGTGGCCAATATCTCAGCATGGAATTATCCATATTTTGTCTCTGCTAATGTGTTTGCTGCAGCCCTACTCACAGGCAATGCTGTATTATATAAGCCAAGTGAGTATGCCTCACTCACAGGCTTTGAAATTTCAAGACTCCTTTATGAGGTAAATTTTTGCAAAGAACAATTCTGAGTTGAAGTTTTTGAGCAAATTTAATCCATACTCTATAATGCACAACTACAATCATTGAAGTCTTTTTCAAAGAAAAGTCTATTTTCATACCTGTGTGGAATTGACTCTGAGCAAGAATTTTATTTCAACAACTATGGCCAGGGGCTAGGTACAAGAATGACTTTTTTTGGAGTGCTTTGAAGGAAAGTTTTGCATACAGTTGCCTGAGATGTGTCTTCATATTACTGTTAGTAGATTCATTGAGTACTGTGCATACCTGTCTCACAGGCAGGCGTTCCAAACGACGTATTTGTGATGTCAACAGGCAGGGGAGGGACAGGGTCTGCAGTGGCATCATTGAAGGGGCTAGGGGGGCTGTATTTTACAGGCTCATACAAGACCGGCATAGAAATTGCATCACATACTGCTCCCAACCTTGTGAAAGTGAGTTTATTATTAATGAGGTAGATGTGTTATGCAGGATGTTTGATGTTGGATGCAGCTCAGGAATCAGTAGATGTTAGGCTTCTGACTAATTGTCTGCAAGGTGCAAAGTGGTTTTGGTGAGATTTGGCCAGAACCTCACATAGTGATGAAGCAAGGTTTCAAAGCAACATTGCATCTCAAAATCAGCTGTGCACATTTGCTTCCATGTCTACAAACTTTTGTGATGATGGAGTCTATAATGCCAATTTAGAGGGAAAAAGATGTTCATCTGACCTCTACTTTGATCATCATATTATCTTGACGAGTGTTTATCATATCTCTTTGCACAAGAAGTTTAGTGGATGGGGTAAAACAGGTTCAGCTAGAACTTGGGGGCAAAGATCCAGCATATGTAAGGAAGGATGTCCCGAATGTGGCTGCGGTGGCTTTATCAATTGCAGATGGAGCCTTCTACAATTGTGGACAGGTAGTATTTATCTCCAAATTTCAACTGTTTGATCTTGTATTTCTACTTTCCAACTTACATGTGTCTTGGTTCAGTGCTAGAAGTGAGCATTATTAGTGTCTCTAGCACAAGTGCTATGGACTAAACAATTATTACAAAAAAATTAAAATAATAATCAAACTTGAATTTAAACATCCATAGAAGCTGAAAGTCTGTTTAGGACAAAAACCTCTACACGGAAGACAGTTCACGTGTGTTCAATGTACACATATTCCATCTAGTTACCACATATGGAAGTTGGAGCTTTAATTCAACCCTTTTAAATGGTTGTGCTCTTGGATGGGCAGAGTTGCTGTTCAGTTGAAAGAGTTTATGTTGATAAACAGATTTATGGAGAGTTTCTGCACCATTTCACTAAAATTGTGAAGTCATTTAAGGTATTTGCATATGACAAGACATACTACATGGATGAGCTTCATTTTATTTAGCTTCTATGCAGCATGTCTTGAGTCCTTACTAAGAAGGATCAGTTATTATATGATTATGTAGAGTTCCTGAGAAAAGAGAAATTTGAAGGTGACAATGAGGTCGATGTCAATCAAATGTCTGGGTGCAGGTTGGAGATCCACTGGAACCAGAGACATACATAGGGCCAGTGGCACGTCGAGCACACCTATCCTTTCTTGCCTCTCAGGTATGTTAGCAAGGTCATTTGGTTAGAAAGCCTGATTAAAGGTTTTCATGTTTTTCTTTTATATCATGAGGAGCCAATGATGTTTCTTGGTAAATTGATCAGGGTATGCTGATTACATGTTTGCATATTGTGAGTTTGTGCTGGCCAAAAAAGTTTAGTTTAACCTGTTTAAGGGAACAGGTGAAGGATGCAATGGATAAAGGAGCACATGCCATACTGCACACCGGTTTAGAGAGCAGTGCTTTTGCAGATGGTTTCTATTTTCCTCCCACTGTATGTGCCTTGCAACCTTAGCCTTTCTTTTCCCCCTAGAAATAGGGTTAGGTCACCATCTTCAATGACCATTCAGTTGAGGATGATTTAGCTTGCATTGAATACTCAAAACATGTTTGACATCTGAAAATCAGAATGCCACATAATATCGGTCTCCAATGTTCTAAATTATTGAAAGTAGTAGTACAAGTGTTACAGTTTGTGAATGGGTTCAATACAACTATGCATTTAGGCTCATAGTCAGTCCATGTTCCTTTATATAAGCAGATGACCTGTTTTCTGGTTTCAGTTAAAACAGGACACCGCTATGTGCATATCTACCATGAGAGTTGCTAGTCCTCCCTCTTCTACAGTGATTGTCTAGAGGCTTGATTTGGTTATGGTAACTTTGCCCCAAGTAGCCCCAATGGTTGGTCCATTGCTGTGGTGCTCATTCTCCTTGTTGTATATAGGTCCTCTGATTTGCCTTCTTGGTCTTTTTCCTCCCATCCCTTTATCCTTCTTGTTTTTCCTTGGTTCTTGATCATCTTTTATGTCTTTGTTGGCTCCTCCATAGGTTGTGGTTTGGGCTTGCTCTAGCTTGAGGTTTAGATTGTTTTCCATGGGATACATGAATTGAGTACACAATAGTTATGTTTCTCATTATTGGACAGTAGTTGGTTATTGGGGCTTGATTTGGTTAAGGGGCACTTTATCACATGTAGGAACTTTTCAAGTAGTTCATCACTCACATGCCAAGCAGGTCTTGACAGATGTTAACCATACAATGCAAGTGATGCGTGATGAGTCATTTGGACCATTAATTGGCATCCAGGTCAGGAGTGTCATGTCTTTTGTGTCCACCAGATAAGTGCTTAACTCAGTCTTCTGTACTTAAGATCAACCTGAGTTTCATGCCATGCTTCTAGAGAACCTCCATGACTGCACATTCCATTCTTGTTCCTACTAAAGCATGAAAACAGATGCACAATAACAATGATGTTCCATCATTGAAGTTGACCTTTTACTTCTAATTTCTGTCACACCTTGTGACCTTGAATTAGCAATGTCACAGTAGCTTGTTGGATTTTCTCACAAACTGCTGGCAGGCTGTGGATAGAGATGAGGAGGCATTAACACTCATGAAGGACACTCCCTACGGGCTTACTGCGAGTGTATTCTGCAAGCATAGCACTGATGCGGAAGAGATCCTTAGAGGTTTGTGATATCTAAAGTGCATATCATCAGACACAAATGTTCCATGATTACTTCTTTGTTGTAACTAGTCAGGAAATGATGACTTACGTTTGAGATTGCAATTTCAATTTGCTAGGAATGGATCCTCACTTCTGTAAGTGTAGTTGAGCTTACAAACTTGTGGGAGGGTTGGTTTAGAGCTGGATGTGGGCACAGGATATTGGAACTGCTGTGATCGTGTGTCCCCTCGCCTACCCTGGTAAACATGTCCCCTTGCTCACTACATTGCTTCCATACTTACAGAAAGCTCTTTGAGCCTCAACCAATCATGACACTTGTCCAATCCTCTCAACCAAAGAGATGCTAATTGATCCCAAAAATGCTCAGTCGTTTCAAGCTTTTTGGGCATGTAATGGTGAAAAAGAGTATTAACATGTCCTGGAATGCTTCACTTATATGTGCTTGTGCAAAGCTTATGAACTTGCAAGCAAAAAAGAATGGTTGGACTTCTGGTGGGGTGGGTGGGTGGATTGGGGAGAGCAAGCAGGTCAGGGAGGAGGGGATCAGGCTTGGGAACCACTATTGGCAGCATCAATGGTCTGCACACATTTGTTCAACCAAAAGCAATTTTCCTGCAGCAACCCACACCATGATCCTTTCACATTTGGTTCCATGTCAAATCATGAAAAATGGCACTCAATGTAAAGACATGATTTTCTTGAAAGCATGTGCAGCAGGGTGAACTCCAACTTAGTATCTGTGAGTTTGCACCCATTTAATTTGATGAAAAACCTACTGAACACAATCAATCATCCCAAAACCAAAGTATACTTGTGACAAAAATGTGACAAGTCTTGTGTCGTTATAGGTTTCCACTTGGTTAGTTGAGGTATGGAAACAAAACCCTTCGGTTTTATTTTCAATCCTCAGAAGAGATTGCCAGAAATCCACTCCAGAAAGTGAGAGAATTTTGTGTGCCTAACATGTTGTAAAGTATGTGCTTGCATGCCAAGACACTATAATGTGGTCGTTAAATTATTAATAACGTGCTTAGTAGCATGATTTGATAATATATTTTAATCTCAAAACCACACCCTGGTGCTAAAGCTTTAAAACTATGATTTCCTATGAGCTTAATGCAAATCTAGAAACTAGCAACTACCCACAACATGATCATTTGAACCTTCAATCCACACTACATTAAAAGTGCACAAAAGTGAACACAATGTGACTATAACTGCTTTCCTCAGACATAATGGCCCCTGGAACCTATCAGAATTGCACACTGGAAGGCATATTTTCTGGCAAAACATATCGTTTAAAACTAGTGTGAGATTGGTATCATACTTTGCATACCAGACTGGCAATGGTTGAGACCATGGAAATTTGTAATAGTGGGAAAATTTTGATATTTGAATTACCATGGTGGCATTTTGTTTTATTTTGCTTTTATGTGTTTTGCAAAAGTGGTGTATTTTTGCTGAAAACAAAATTGATACTAAAAACTGAAAACAGCATGTTTTTTCCCAAGTTTTTCTCTGATTTTTTTCTTTTTTGGGGGGGAAAAATACCAAAAGTTTGCCACAAAAATAAATCAATGCATGTGAATATCAATAATTCGTTGTTGGGTGGTGTTATACTGATATCAATAGCAAGATTTAAAAATAAATAAAAATCAACACGGGAGCATTATCCATACTGATATGGTACCAAAAAAATAAATCATTGTATGTTAACATTACTTCCTCAATTGATTAAAAATCATTGGACAACAATGTTGGATTGTGCATCTGGACCACAACAAACACCCACTTTGCTCATTGAACTTGTGTCACATCCATATTCCATTCCATTGGGTTCTTTGTCAGCTTCAAAGTTCAACATCAAGGAGGAAGAAGAAGAACATACTCATATCCAGGTTTTCTCTCACAAAATGACCATGTTATTGGTATTGGGTGCGAAATTGTCTACCACCTACCTACAAGACTATATACAATATGACCCAAAGTATTACAAACACAATACAAAGTCATTAAAGATATTTCTTAGATACTACTGGTGCTAAATCTTACTAGGGTTTTGGTTCTTGGGTTTAGGGTTAGAGTTTAGGGTTTGATTCTTGGGTTTATGGGTTAGGATTCTTGGGTTTAGGGTTAGAGTTTAGGATTTGATTCTTGGGTTTATGGGTTAGGATTCTTGGGTTTAGGGTTAGAGTTTAGGGTTTGATTCTTGGGTTTAGGGTTAGAGTTTAGGATTTGATTCTTGTGTTTATGGGTTAGGATTCTTGGGTTTAGGGTTAGAGTTTAGGGTTTGATTCTTGGGT
>Ga0209611_10006393_pt1 | contig 19330 bp, 10 predicted proteins | sample S1TSphgellanicum_3_FD_187693 | JGI IMG/M metagenome (GOLD analysis project Ga0209611, IMG submission 187693) | Host-associated microbial communities from peat moss isolated from Minnesota, USA - S1T2_Fc - Sphagnum magellanicum MG (SPAdes) (version 2) | ecosystem: Host-associated > Plants > Peat... | reverse complement strand
TAATTAAATTTCTAGAATAATCATAATTTTATTAAAATTATTAATGTAATGATAATAACTACATGGATTGTAATATAATAAATGATAATATTTATTAATTATAAATTACACAAAATAATTATTGTTATGACATAGATATTTATATTCTTATAGTAAAAAAAAAAATTATTGTAATTAATGTTATAGTACTTTAAAATCATTGTAATTACTTCATACAAGAATTAATTATTATATATATATATATATTTAATAGGACATATTTATTCAAAATCGATAATTTATAACTTTAAATCCGAATTACAATTTTTGAAAAATTATATGTAATTAAAATAATTATTTTAATGATTGTAACTGCAAGAATTATTATACATGAATTTAGTTTTTTATTTTTCAAATTCTTTCATTACATATCTATGATAAAATATTTGTATAGTGAATTTATAATAATTAAAAAAAATAATGTATGTTCAAGAGATTATTGTATTTATAGTTAATAATTACCAATAGAACAAAAAAATTTATTTGAAAGATAAAAGCTTTTATAGTCATAAATGTAATCATAGTGGGTAATTATTGTAATTATTTTAATATTACTTTAAAAATAAATAATTCATGTAAAAATTTATTTTTTAATAGGAATTGGCAATTCATTCTTTATAATTTGAAAATAAATATTTATAATAATAAATATTTTTTATAGTATTTAAATAAATTTTACATTAATTATATTATCTATAATTCGACCAGATTTTAAAAAGTAATATTTGATGGGTTTTCCCACCATGGTTTCTTGTATTAACTTTGGTGCCATCAGAATTTCGCAATAGGTGGGTCGAGTTGTACTTGAGTTCTAATACCATGTGATGCACCCCAAATTCCTTGATAGATTCAACTATGAGTCTAAAGGTGAAAACATCGGAAGGATAAAAAGTTGGGGTACGTTCCCTGGTTCATAACACTTCAGGGGTAGAAGGGCGTGCTGGAGTTCCGAGATGGGGACTAAAACTAGTGTTAAGCAAGTCAATTATTCACATGGACTTGCACAAACTAAACAACAAGTTGGTTAATGCATAATTGAAACCATTTTGGTGCATGGACGAACCATGGGTAAACGCAGACTCACAAGACTCACCACAACCCGGACTTAAAGGAAGTCACCACCTTCCCCCTTTATAGTATTCTCTGTGCTTAGTTATAGGACCCACACCCAAATGTCATTTTGTTCGGGACTTTCAAGTTGGGACTTTCGAAATTCTTAAAATTAGGATTCTCGTGACTTTGGAGGCCCATAACTTTTTGTATGGACCTCTGATTGAGGTGAAGTCTAATGCAAAATTGTAACCTTTGTCAAAAACTTTCCAAGGATATTTGGCACGTCATTTGCATGCAAGTAAATTAGGGCGATTCCCAACTTTTAATGGTCGGGAATTAAATTGGCAGTAATTAAATTGGCAGTTTGACTCTCGACCCTTCTTTTGACTATAACTTATATTTTAAGTACTCAAATGGGTCATGTGAGCCCATTTAAATATCTAAGTTTCAAGAATTTATTAATGATATAAAGAAATTTTCAATACCATTTGACCCTGTAATCACTCTTTGAAAATTCAAAAGTCCATTGGGATTCCAACTCCCAAGGTGGGAGCCCACTTGGGAATGTGTGGGTCATTCCTTCACATTTTTTTACACTATTGGGAGCATGAAATTTGATTTTTGGGCTTCATTCTTGGCACACATTTTTGTAAGCCCTTGCTTTGGTTATAAGCCCAAGGCTATGGTTGTGACAATATGTAGCTTAAGTTTGTAGGCCCCTATTTACATAACTATCAACTTAATATTAATATTTTTTATGAAATTCATTTAAAATGCCATGTGGCATATAAAATTATCCAAACATTTGAATTGAACGTCTCAAATTATTTCAAAATAATAATAATAATAATGTAAATAATAAATATTCGGACATGTGACAACACATCATTTGTTTTCAATTGTGACCTAAATAATCGCATTTTAGTTGCATGTGACAATACGTATATAATGGAATCAAAAGATGACTTTATATTTGTTGATTTTTCCTTTCATCCAATACCCTTTGTTGTTTGTGAATAATATCACATGTGACTTGTTCAAAACATTTAAGGAGATTTTAGTCGCAAATGTTACTTGCGACTAAAATTTATTTACAGAAACTAGTAAAAAATATGTGTTTTTCTTTTATTGAAATCTACATATTGACTAGCCCACTCCTCCATTTCATGTGTGTTGAACAAGTTTTCAGAGTTGTTGATAACATATGCACATGCTAGCCTTTCTATCCATGTCACGAAACATGTCATCATTACTTCAAGAAAAACTAGAGCTTAAGAGAACTCCATTTGCTCAAAGAGAAAGAAAAAGAAGAAGAAGAAAAACAAGAGAAAGACAAAATAAAAAGGAACAAGATAAGCAACAAATGAAAAGGAAAAGATTTGCTAGGGAAAGCTCCTCCTTAACTAGTCCCATGTGAGGCAAAAGATTGCTCCTAAATCCCAGATCTAACTATGAAACCCTAAACCTAAATCCTGATTTCTAACATTAAAAAGTTAGAAACCCACATACGAAACGTTCACAATCCATTTAAACATAAAGCTTATTTGGGCAGCCTATAAGTCCCCAACAAATTATGCTTGGTCCCTATTTTGTGAATGTGATCCCCAGTTTTGATGTTTGATGGCAGCTTGGCTTACTTAACAAAAAAACTGAGGATGAGACGACAAACTGGTGACCAATTGGGGTCCAAACTAGGGCCCAACTAGGGATGACTTTAGAGATAATTAGTCACCTAACTATTAATACCCACATACCTAAACGAAGTGGAAAACTTTTGGTGTGCTAAAAATACTTGGTGGGAAACTTTCATGTGCCTACCCAATGTCTCAAAAATTACCAAAATTCCCCCATCCCTTGCAGGAAGAAGGAAAAAGAAACCCTAAACCTAAACCATGATCTTCAATGCCTACATCCAAAATCCATCTGTCCACGTACCCATATTCTCAGAGATATGTCACGTTCACACATCACACAATATGGCGCACAAAATTTCAGTTCCAAGCCTCGTCAGAAGGCTTTTATTATATCAGGCTCTTTGCATACTGCAAAATGGGTTTTGCCATTCTCTTGAGTTGGTGTGTTGTGCATTATGGAATTGCTTGTTTGTGTGCGAGATCAAAAAATTTGGAGTTAATATAGAATGTGGATATTATGAATTCTTCATAGGTCACATTTTAGGGCAGGTTTCTTTTGTTGCTTATCATCATTATAGTTCTGCAATTAGCACCTCAAAAAAAGACTAGGGTGGGTGATCAAACCCATATATTATGCATCTTGTATGGGGAGGCAAACAAAACCTTCTTACTCATCTTCCCTTTAGTTAAACTTACTCAATTTCATAGTACATTGGTTCTGCTTGGAAAGGAGAAACAACCCAACAATTTAGATTTCAGTTGATCCCACATTTTGAGGAATGCTCACTAGCGTTACTTCTTCGAACTATGAGTTCATTTTTTGGGAAGTTCATGGAACATTTCCTGTTTTGAACATTGCTGAGTTGAAGTTTGAACTCACCTCAAGGAGAAGAGCCATTGCATGATGATCCATTTCATTTGTTCATGGTACGGCTTGTAAAGATTTTTTTTTTTCCTGATTTATGTTTGTTTGTTTGGTTTCTTTCCCTGCTCACTGGTAGTTTTGGGGATTTTACACTTTCCCTTATAAAAAAAGAAGGGTGATTGGTAAGAGGGCTAAGGTTGTTGGCTGAACAATTCAAATCAAGGTTTTGAAAGAAAGGAATTGGGTGTATGAGATATACAAGGGAGTACACCACATCAGCTTTATTTATGATTTCAACGTATCACAGGATTTTTCCACATAAGTCTCCACCTATCTTTTGTAATGCTTGACAAAAGCTAATTAATATGAAATCCATGCCAACATATATTGTAAGATACTAGGTTTACTTTGGCTTTCTTTTTGTACATAGAAACTCATTTCCAACAAGGAGAAGGAGATTTCGTAGTACCTCATTGGTAATCCACTTTTAGAGTAGTTCTTACACATACATCAATTTCAGCTACCAATTTTGTGTAAGGTAAAGCTGTAGAGGGTGGGAATAATCTCAAAATAAGGACAAGGTGTGGGCAAGCTGAGTTTGGCCCCCACATTTTGCTAATGCCCCCACACTTGTGGAATATACCCATGATAGAGTAAAGCATGAGGTGAACACTATCGTGAACTTAAACATTCGTAGATCATGAGCCATAAGAGGTGTGGGAGTTTTTATGTCTACTCCTTAAAAAGTGGAAAGACATTATGCTTTACTTATAGATCTTAGATCTCTCGTCTTCTCTTTTCTAGGAGGGATATTCATGGACTGCCTTCCAAATACACTTAAAAGATTGTTTGATTGCCTCTTTTTGTTGATGTTCTTTACAATCTTAGGAACAATGGTTTTTGATGGTTTTTTGATGGGGGTTGCACACACCACTTTCACAAAGTTTGGGGTGTTCCATGCCTTAGTGAAACATGCACAAAACTTATGGGTACTTTCGGCCATACCTGTGAGCAAGGATTACACATTCACTTGGGTGGATAAGAGTGTGGTGCAGCTCTCCCTTTTTCAAAGAAAGAACAGGTGGAGTATGGCTTGGGTACATGGACCTGTGGGTGACAGTTCTCAAAGAATTGGTTCTGACTTCTGACCCAAAACCACAGTTCCCAAAAAACCAAAGAACCAGTCAAAAGGACCCATGATTATATTATCCTTTAAAAATCAGAAATAGGGGTTCTTCAATTTTGAATTTTTTTTTTAGAACCCAAAACTGAAGGTTATAAGTTATAACCAATGTTGGATGAATGATGATGAACCAATGTTGGATGGTTCTTTACTTTCATGAAGGACCTTCAGATCTGATTCTAAAAAATCAGACTCCAATTGTGGCTCCAAACATAAATGGAACCTAAAATCTGGTTCTGGGTTCAGTGCTTACAAAAGACAGTTCAATTCCAGTTCTGAAAATCAGACTTCCAGGTTCTGGGTAACCCAGACTGGGGCAGACAGTTAACTGCCCATCAACCTTCAGTTAGCCCGTGGATCTAGTCCTTTTGTTTTTTAAAAAAACTTGTTTTTCAAATATCTGGGTTCCAGCTCTTCAAAAATGGGGAACTGATTCTTTAAGAAAATTGAGAACTCAGATTTGATTTCAATTTCAATTTCAATTCCAAAGACCAGACCCAGTTCTGAATTCAGGTTTTACTAATGGAAATCAAAACCCAAAGCTCTAACCCACCAAACCAAGTACCCACCCAATAGTGGTTATAACCAAAAAAAAAAAACGCACTGCCCAACAATGGATGATAACACCTTAACACTAGAAATAACTTGCAGCTTAAGGACAGAAATAGATGATCATCAAACACACATTGATATCAAAACTATCAAAGCCATGGATCTCATGTATTTTACACCTTTATTGGTCTTGCCTACCAAGGCATGGATCTCATGTATTTTACACCTTTATTGGTCTTGCCTACCAAGGCATGGATCTCATGTATTTTACACCTTTATTGGTCTTGCCTACCAAGGCAAGGATATTGTGTTTAGATTCAATATAGAGTATTGTGGCTTAATGGATTTTGGCCCCTAGGTAATAATAGGTCTATTTTTATATGAGGATTTTTGAAAGATGATATTTTGGGCTTGTGTTGAAACTGGAGATTAGTTATAGAGTTATGATATCTTGAAGCATTCTGGTTTCTTTTAGAGGATTTTTTTGAAGATTATATTTTTGCATGGTGAAATATTTGAATTTCCATATTTCTTCTTTTGCCTTAAGATACATACTTTTAAAATATAAATGACAAGCCCACAGTGTGACACACACCCAGCCCCTTGTTGGTTTGATGGATGGATGAACAAATGAACGAATGAAAACCTCAAAACACCAAAAATCACCCTACTGAATGAACTGCACAACCCAACTCTTCAAAAACTCTCCATCATTCCACCCTCAGTTACTAGGAGGTAGATCAGGCATGATGCCTGCCAGGCCAGGCAGGGAAGCAAAGGACTGACAGCAGAGTCCATAATACAGATATAATTGCTTCACTCTGGTGGAGCCACAACAACAAAAAGGATGGATACTCTATCCTCTCACTGTCCCCTCCCACACACATAACAGTTGCTCTGAGCACAAAAGCTGTCATATTTAAAGTACCCCTCTCTGCACAGGTTTTGAGGTGGTGCAAGATTCATGTCATGGTACTGGTGTAGATAAGTTTTGCTTGAGCCAAAGCTTTTTTGTGTCAGAACTGCAAGGAGATTGCTTGCTTGCTTACTTGCTGGCTGGCTGGCTTGCTTGCTTGCTTGTCAGTCCTCCCCGTGGACTTGGCAATGACAATTGATTGGACTCCATGAATCAAATTCAGCAGAGTTGTATGGGGTTCTGATCGGTGGATTTTGTATTACTATATCAGTTTTGCTCTTCTCAAGTTGCAGCACAAGCGAGCAATCATCCCAAACAACATTTAGTGTTAATTGAGGGAAATTTTTCTTTTGGTAGAAATTTGTCAAAGCTGCAAAAAGAAAAAAAAAAAGTGTCTTGCAATGTGACAAACTTCTTCCACCCAAAGCTTTATTTTCTTTAATAATTATTTCACTAATTATAATAAAAACAGGGAACTTTTGACAGAATATTCCTTCATATTTTGTTGAGGGCTGAATTTTTGGGGGAATTTTTGCATCAAAAAAGAACACATTGGAACTTCTAATGGGGGTGTAAAAAAAAATTTAGTGCCAAAATGTCACCAAATTCCTCGTATGTGGAAATGATTCTGATGACCAGAATGAACCAACACCCACCAGTGCACCATCCATTTGAATACTATTATGACTCTGAGCTAACCACAATGATTTAGTTAACTAGTGTACTGGGACCCAATGAAAAAGTTTTTTCTGTCCACCAACCATCCATCCCTCGTGGTTCAGTCTGCCGAGGTCTGGCAACCATTGCCACACAAAAATTGTGGTGGGTTTTTTGTGGAGGCAAAAATTGCCAACTGGTTAGAGAACAAGCCAAGCCTCCTTCCTCGCCAAAATTTTTATGTAGTACTCTGGCACAGTTTTGTGAGTATTGCCACTAGTACAAGTGCCCTGGCATGTGCTTTCAGCTACCAGCTGAAGTATACACAACCAACCACCCCCAATTGACCCTTGTCATAATCCTTAACTACAGCACTCATTCAGATGAGAGAAGCTCAGAAGCACACAATAAATGTGGAAAATGAGTGTCTTCTGGGGTTATGATTGCCAAATCCCAAATTTCTTTACACTTTTTACTCACCAGATTCTAGATCAGGTTCCACAAGGTAGCCAACAATACAGAAGGATGCTGAAAATGTTTTTATTTTCATATTTTGTGTATAGACCAAATTTGGCTAAATTTTCTTATGGATGATAGCCACTCACTCATGCTACATCACAAAATCCCCCCACCAAAAAAATTAAAAAAATAAAACTAAAAATGACCCAAACTCATTAACTGGTTCATTCACCCACTCATGTGTGAAATTGTATATATGATGAGATTGTAGTTTGTGTGGTTTGGTATTTACTTTTATGATGATGAGAGTGTTTGTAGACAAATCTACATGGCAGGACTTTGAATAGATGGATGGATGATAACTAGACAATCCTCTGAACTTTCAGTTAAGTTTTCTTATCCATGCAGTTGAGCAAGCTTGATGGGTATTTCCAGTATTTTTCATATGGCTGTGGATACTCCACCACATCAACAATCAATTTGCTCCTCCCATCTCATGAGATGAGCAAATCAATTATCAATGCTACTACCCATTTACTAAAATCTCAACAGCATTCAATTATACAAGCTCACACCAATTGGTTGATATCAGCCTTTTGCTGTATAGCCTAGAAAGTAAGTAAGTAGGTTAAACATTCAAAATCTGCTGCACTTGGAACAACAAGAGTTTATAGCTGGTGTTTGTTAGGGTTGTGAACTAAGAAACAGTTGAGAGCCCAGAAGTGGCATGTGAGTGCCAAGACTATTTATTATTCATGGTAACTAGCACACTCTAACCGTTTACCAAACATAACCATCCCTTGTGATGATTGAGATGCCTTCTTTTCATCCACCTGGAGAATGGTTCTGAAATCTTCATCCAAGTAGTAAAGGGGGGCCACAAAATTGGACCAATGAGAGCCCAAGGTGGATAGATACCTTGTGAAACAGAGGTTGAAGATTAATATGGGTTGTGTAACTCACAACCTGACAACCAATCAAAGCATCAAGATTCTCATCAAGAATACCATCATCCATTTGGAAACCTGTTATGACTTAGTTGTGGATGAACTAAAACTGGATGACCAAGGTTCCACCTTGGTAGCCCATCTGGCAAACCCTCCTACTGCCTCTTCACACTACCCATGGAAGTGGGTAAGTAACATAAGTAATCAAGAAATGTAAGTGGTTGCTTTGTAGGTAGGTAAATACTATATACCAGTGTAGGGTTGTTCTTTACTTTCATAAAGAGCCTCCAGTTTGCTTCTCAAAAATAAATTTGAACACTTCCAATTTCAGTTTCACACATAAACAGAATTGGGAATCTGGTCTCGGGTTTGGTTCCTCAAAAAAAAATTGCAGTTCAAGTCCTAGTTCAAGTTCTGAAAATCAGACCCAATTTTGGTCTGATTGCAGACCAAAAACCCTAAACCCTAAACCTAGACTAAAACTGGTTGTTAATTGTCAGTTAAACTCTGATTAGCCCCAAGTTCTACTTTTTTTTCCCCTTTTTTTCCCACAAAATCTCAGTTTTGGTTCTAGTTTCACACATAAATGAAACCAGAAATCTGGTTCTGGCTCTGGTTCTTAAAAATAAAATAAAAATCCAGTTCCCAGTTTTGGAAAAAGCCAGACCCAGTTTTGAATCTGTTGTTACTAACCAGAACCATAACCCATGGTTCTAACCCTCCACCAAACCAGGTACCTACCCAACACTGGTAAAAATATGTAAGCCACTTGGTGACTACTAAGTACAAAGTAGGTAGATGGATGTGGATGTTTAGTACACAGCTAGCTAACCACTATCATTAGCTATTGGACAGGAATACAATGAAAACATGTTTCCTGTCCACGCACCATTCGTCTTCATGGTGTGATGGTGGAGTGATGGGGAGTGATGGTGGGTGCCCACATAAACCCTAAACCCTAAACTCTGGCCTTGTTCATTTGTTACATCTGTTCAGACTGAACATACATTTGTGATGTTCTATTGTGTTGCACAAACATCAATGCAACACATGCAAAGCACAAAAATGAGAACTGTGGAGCTTCCAAAGTGAACAATTTTTGTGGAAGCCAACTCAAAAACACATCTAGTGGAACACGGTTAGATAACATCACACCCCTCCTTGGCTTTGCAAGAATCCCCTTGTGAGATCGTCGAGTTGCTGATAAGCTAATTACCAATGTTGTAATTTTATCGGCCTTACCTAACATGGCAAGGATATTGTGTTTAGATGCATTATAGAGTATAGTAGCTTAAGGGATTTTGGCCCCTAGGGTAATAATAATAGGTCTATTTTTATATGAGGATTTTTGAAAGATGATATTTTGGCTTGTGTTGAAACTTGAGATCAGCTATAGAGTTATAATAATATCTTGAAGGATTTTGGTTTCTTTTAGAGGATTTTTTTGAAGATTATATATTTTTGCATGGTGGAATATTTGAGTTTCCATAATTCTTCTTTTGCCTTAAGATCCTATTTAATGTAAATGGCGAGGCTGCAGTAGGGCACACCCTTTGTTCTAATATTTTTTCTTCTTCCATACATAAAATAATTGTACCAATGTTATTATTTTCTGGTTCTAACAATTTTTCTTCAATGTAGGATAATTTTTATACCAATAAAAAAATTACTCCATAAGCAATATAACATTGAGAAAGTCACAATTTCATAAGCACAAATCATCCCTTGAATATAAGGGATGCTACCCTATTATTTTATTTTATTTTTTGTGTTTTGGAAAAATCAGACTTGAAATTGGATTCTCAGTTCCATTTTTGTGTGGAGCCAAAATTTGTAATCAAAACTCTTCTAATTTATTTTTTAAAATCAAAACCAGAGGTTTCTTCATAAAAACAAAAAAACAACCCAACACTGGTTCAGGCCCTAGACCCTAAACCTTAATCTATTTGAAGAGATTAGCCACACACACACACACACACAAATACATGGAGGTATTCAAGTGGACCTCCTTTGCTTGTAAAGAATCAGTTTATTAGCACCTAAAAACATGGTGCTGGCCATGCACACCATAAAGACCCCAGTCCCTTGCTGTACACGCCTTGAGTCAGTGCAAAAATATTTGGGTATATTCAATATGGACAATGAAAGGCACCTTTTCTTTACTGGAAGGAGTATACATTGTAGAACAGTGTTTTTTTGTCCAATTTTGTGATGTAGCTGAGGGCAATCATCCATAAGCTGGTTGTAGCCAAATTTGGCTATTAATGACAGGAAAAAAATTAAACACACATTATATATATATTTGGCTAAATATTTGAACCGTGATAGAAGTCTGAAGATTTTTTTTTCTCAATGTTTGGCAAAAAAATTTCAAAAAATTCATTGAGTTTGGGACAATTTTCAATAAAAATGACAATAGTGACAAATTTTGAAAAAAAAGAAAAAAAAGGTTGCCATAAATGTAAAACACACCTCCTTTTTTTTCTTTTTCTTTTTCTTTTTCTTTTTTTCCCCTCTTCCCCTAAACAGATGTAAGAGTAACACATGAAGGGATGGAGGCTTAAAATTTCTGGTTTATGTCACCCGGCACCCACCAATGTACCATTCATTGGAAACCTGTTACATTGATCAGTTGTGGTTCAACCCCAAATGAGGCATGATTTTAAAGCATCTCTGCCAACACACTACACAATATGTTTTGGATGAAGATCAGTAAAATATTGCCCAATAGACTTAATAAAATTGACATGTGTTAGCATTTTTGCTCAATATGCTAACAAGTAAAAAGTTACAACACTAGTTAACACAAGCTCTTGATTGGTCCAAAAGTGGTTTGAGATTTGTAAGTTCTGACCTTTTTAAGGTCCCAAGTTCATGTTTATGGGTGTGGCTTGGAATCAATAAATTAGTAATCTTAAATGATAAAAATATTGTTGTAGAACCAAATGCTTAATATGGGTGAAGCTACTCTAAGTAACATATTTTATAAAACTCTCTTTTTGCCTTGGCCCCAACCCTCACCTAGGTAAGTGGGTAAGTGCTACTTACATACTTAGATGTAAGTAATGCACTTGATGACTAACTAGGTAGCATTACAAGAGAATGTGGTAGGAGCTGATGACACATGTTTGAGACAAACTTTATGGTGTTCATTGTGGCATAAATAAAATTAATAATTATTTTTGACATTAAATTATGGCACATATTACATAAATGTGCCATGACTTAATGAGAAATTGTAATTTTAATATAATATATTTCACCAATAAACATCACATATTGTACATTGTAATGGATGAAACCAGCTCACACATGTGTGGTGAGTAGTGTCCTTTGGTGTGAGAAAAACCACATTCTCTTGTAGTGTGTAGGCAGATGGATGTAGATTGTCAGCACATAGCTAACCACTGGAGTCAGCTATGGGATGGTAACACAAAGAAAAAGTGTTTCCTCTTTGTACACCGTCCATCCTAAATGGTGCACTGGCAATTGGGCGAGGGCTGGTGTACTTGGGCCAAAAGCTTCGCAAGTTAATAGTTGCACCTCTGATTCTACCATTGAAAACTTTACTTTATACACTTTGTGCACCATGCCTCTCTCTCCCTTTCTTTGCATGTATTCCGGGAAAGGGTAACAAAACCCATGCACACAAGTTGAATGCAGGTGGGTACTAGAAAAAGGCCTTGTGCAAAGGAAAAGTTGCAAATTGGAATTTGCAACCTGTGAAGAATTCATAATTGGCTCATAACCAACCAACCAAACTTGCAGCCAACAAGGAGAGGAAAAAGGGATGAAGGAGATGAGAAAAAAAAAAGAGGCTAAAGACTGACGATGGCAAACGGCAACAAGTGCAGATCATAAGGTAAGGAATGAAGAAAGGACAAACCCCAAAAAGTGAAGGATACCCAAAACTTACTAGAAGGAAAAAAAAAAAAAAAAAAAAAAAGCCATAACCATGAATGTGTGTAAAGTCTCCTCCCCCAACAAGCTCTAGATAAAGGAAGGAGAGTAGTACCTAGGCACAGACTAAAGACATACCCGAAAAAGAGGGCAGAAGAGTCTTGTTAGGCAGCAAAATATACGCTAAGGTTTTAAAATGCTATAGAGATTCAGGAAGAAAGAAAAGGCGAAAAAAGATCAGAGTTGAGAACAGAGCAAACAAGATCAAAGTGGGCCCAAGAATCCAGTAAAAGCAAATATGGAGTGGGTATCAAGATCTGTTCACAAAGGAAAGCATGAAGAAAGTTGAAAGCACAGGATATGCTTTAAAACTGCACCAAAACTTTCTTGGGAATAATTATTATACTATATTATTATTATTATTATTATTATTATTATATTAATGTACACAATTCCCCTACCTACAAAATTACAAAAGCATCTGACTCTGCTGCACAGAAGAATATGGAAAATTAGCAGAGAGATCAAACACTTGATAATCATTGTAACCTGTGAAAGATGCTGAAGAATTTTCTTGCCAAGGTGAATGAAAGAGTGATATTGACGAGGTGCAAAAAATGTGCCATGGAATTTGCCAAAACTTCAGTTTGAGCTGCTCCAATTTTTGGGCACCTTAAGTGTAGGATAATGCACAAGGAGGGGGGGGTAGGGTTTGGAAGTAATTGCCTCCTCACTCTGGAAGTAAGTGCCTTCGGTGGGAGGGATTAACTTTCGAAACTCGCCTGCTTCGATGGCGTTACCAAGTGTAAAAATTGACCCAATTTTTTTTTCCCCCTCTCTTTGATATCCAGCAAATACTTGGCAGGTATTGTGAAAAAAATGATGCAAGTAGTTCAAAAAATGGAACACCTCTGTGTGTGAGCATTCCATTTTCCAGGCAATATGGACGTTCAGTTTCCTGAAAATGCCTCATAGGATTATACACTTTGTAAGTGTACTCCAAATACACTATGAAGAAAACTCTCTAAGGCTTCAAATGCCTTGCAATCATCTTCACTTTTGCACTTACTTGATCCCAGAAAACATGGAGTGTGGAGACCCAAAAAAACCTCCTCCAAACGTAGAATTTTAAGCCCTAGGGGGGGGGAGATTCACACTCCACAGAATATTTGTCAGTCTTGAATCCTCTCCATTCTCACTGAAGCAGATAAATTTCTTTGTTAAAAAAAGAAAAAGGAAGGAAAGAAGGAAATAGAAGAGTTGTTATTTGTGCTCAGCAGCAGCTCATTAAAAAGGTATGTCTTTAAGTAATTGTTATACGGTTCTCTTTGGCACTTTGAAACCCACCCATTTCAAAAACCAGTCTTAATTATGAATAATTAATAAGGAGAAGTTAAAACCCAATGTGCAAAAGTGCACCTTTTTCTCTTACTTTACAATGCAGCATGTTCTGATCAATAAATTTTTCAGAGCTTTTCAGATTCTCTTCCCCACTTGTGTGTCATTGATTTCTTTCTAGTTGAAGATGAAGTTCGATGGGCCAAGTTGTTGTTGATGATGATACTCATGATCATGACCATGATGATCTCCATGATGATTCCTGTTTTGGACAGTGTGGATTCTGGAAGGAAGGTGAGAAGATTAAAATTAGAACAAGTGTGGAGTGTGGGCCCTGGGAGGGCCCCAGGTTAGAAAATCTGTTTGTAATAAAATTTCCACAAAAAGAAGAAATACTGAATGGTATGGTTCAAGCATATTTTGTTTTGGAAAATCTGATCAGCCATTGAAGAAGAATAATAATTACTCTAATACTTTCTTGCTTGATAAAATTTGCAGTAAGACTTTGGTTTTTAAAATTTTTAACAGCAATTTGCTGCAAGCTGTAAGTAGCTAGCCTAGCTGCTCATCATCAAGCTCATCATCAATCAGTTGTGTAATCAAGCAGCAGTAAGAACTAGCAGCAAGGAATATAACAGAGCATTTTTTTTGGCTCTTCAACTGCTTCTTGATCCTCTCTCTCTCTCTCTCTCTCTCTCTCTCTCTCTCAACCCACTTTCATAAAAGCACAATTTGCATATTTTCCTTTGTTGTTGTGGAATCATTCTCTTCCTGGTGCTTTCTTTCTTTCTTTCACTTCTTTCTGTAAAATTTTGTTGCACTATCCAATTGCAGATTGCAAACTGCTCATGCACTCTCTTCCATTGCAATCCCAAAAAATTGACACAAAAACCAATGGCACCCACGAGGTAAGAATCAAGCACGCTGTTGTGTATGAGACGCAGAAGAGAGAGAGAGAGAGGGGGACACACACACACACACACACATAGAGTCTGAGAGAGATAGTTGGTAAAGCTTTTGTTTTGCTTTGATCTAGGTACCCTTTGATTTCTCTGGAAGAAGATCCTCGCTACTGCTGCCTTTTCTCTTGCAGCTCCTCCTCTCTCTACCTCACCCTGCTGCACCCAACCTGTATTTTCTTTTCTGTCCTGATGAGACCCAATCTGTTTTGTCCTGCTGAGCAAAGACTGTAAAAGGAGCTGGAGTTTTGCAGCAGGCAAGGTCAGTCAGTGGTGGTGGGTCAAAACACTAGATTCATTCATGTTTGTGGTTTGGGTAGGGGTAAAAACCTGGTGCTGTTGTTTTTTGAGCTCCGCAGCGGTTTTCCTCCTGTTTGTTGCTTTGTTCATGAATGAAAGAAAGTCCTAGCACTAGTAGGTGGTGGTGGAGGAGATCTACAGCTACTGAGCTTTGCTGTGTCCAAAGGAGAGAGCCCTAATCATCATCATCACACTGTGCAGGACTACCGTCATCATTATCACTAAGGCTTGCTTGCTTTGCTTGCTTGCTTGCACTCCCCGTGATGAAAGAGATCACCACCACGAGTCTGCTCTTGATCTTCTAACTGCCATTTTTGCAGAGTGAACTGATCAATGGGAGGTCTGTCTGGATGTGAAGTTCATCACAGAACCAGCTCCTGATGATGTCCTTGCATTCCTGAATTTCTTGATATGCTTCTCTAGAGTTATGGTTGTTGTGTACGAAACAGCACAAGAGATGGGTGGGTGTCAGAATCACATATAACATGATGAAGAAGGAAAGGAGTCTACTTCCATTGTCACAGCATCTGAGGCTGGTGAAATTACTTAAGGCTCATCATACCCGGGTGGTGGATTTGGAGCTATGGTTTCTCTCTGAGAGAAGATAGATAGGCAATTCACTAGATGACAGGAACACCAGTTGTGCTTGCTGCTTCTGAGAATTCGCTCTTGCAAACATATGTTGTTGAGGATGTGATGGTAGTAGTACAGTACTGTTCTAAGGGCTTTTTCCAGCTGCAGAAAGGAGATCTGGGTTTTGTAGTCTCATGGAAATTGGGTTTGTTGTGGGAGTTTTGTGTGCGTAGGCATGATGACCAGAGGTGGAATGGAATGACATAAAGAATGAGAAGCAGAAGGTTTGAAAGGCAGAAGCTGAAGCTGCAATTGTAGTAGCATGATGGCATTCCGGAATTTGAGTAGCAGGAGCTGGGACAGGGGAGGAAATGGTGGAGGAGGAGGTGGAGCGATGGTGGATGAAGGGCAGCTACATAACAGGAACTGTAATGAGTATACTAGTACTGTGCACTCCTCAGATCATCAGCTGGCCATGGCCCAGAGATTGGAGCAGCTGGAAACAGTGTTGACTGCTGCTGCAGCACAAGAGGCAACCATTGCACATAGTTCATCTGATGGGTCCATGGCGTTGAATTCATCAGATCTTTCAGGTTGGATTGAGGGCATGATTGAGGAGCTGACAGCTGCGAACAATGTGCCTGCACAGAGGAGTAGTCCCTTTACAGCTGATTCTCCTTACAACAACAATACAGTGGAAGGAAGCTCCACCAGCCTAGACTCTTCCTTGGATACAGACTCACCTTCTCAAGTACCACCATTACACTACCAGGAAGCTCTCTTGGATAATGGGTTCAGCAGTACCGGCCTGCCTTGTGCAACAACTTCATACCCTGCATCCTCTAAGTCCTGCAGCATGCTCCTCCACCAACAAAGTACTGACTGTAGTTCTGAAACTCATGTGCTGCCCATGATGGAGAGCAGGAATCATCAAAGGCTGCAGGTGAATGAGGATGAGCAGGAAGACAATGGAGTGCAACTAGTTCACTCTCTGCTTGCATGTGCAGAGGCAGTGCAGCATGGTGATCTTGTGAGGGCAGAAGAGACTGTGCGCCACATCCAGCTGCTGGCATCACCTCCAGGACCCATGGGCAAGGTGGCTGCTCATTTTATTGAAGCGCTTACTCGTCGCATATATGGTGGCACTTCCTCCTCTCAGGATAGTAGCAGTTGCAATGTTGTTGTCGGCTATGAGTCTAACAAGTATCTCTCGGAATTGCTGCATTTCCAATACTATGAGACTTGTCCTTATCTCAAATTTGCACATTTCACTTCCAATCAGGCAATCTTGGAGGCATTTGAAGGTGAGAAGCGGGTTCATGTGATTGACTTCAATCTCATGCATGGGTTGCAATGGCCAGCACTCATTCAAGCCCTTGCACTTAGACCGGGAGGCCCTCCTTCTTTGCGCCTCACTGGCATCGGGCCTCCTCAGGCAGGTGGCAATAATGGGTTGCAGGAGATTGGGATGAAGCTGGCGCAATTGGCAGCGTCAGTGAACATAGAGTTTGATTTTCGGGGTGTTGTGGCCTTGAAGCTGAATGAGGTTAAGCCTTGGATGCTGCAAGTGCTGCCAGGTGAGGTCGTTGCTGTCAACTCAGTGTTGCAGCTGCATCGACTTCTCAACTCTGACGGAGGACCTGTGCTGGCTATTGATGAGGTTCTGCACTCCATCCTTGGTCTCAAGCCTAAGATTGTGACTGTTGTGGAGCATGAAGCGAACCACAATGTATCTGGGTTCCTGGACAGGTTCACTGAGGCCTTGCATTACTATTCCACTATGTTTGATTCTTTGGAAGCTTGCAACCTGCAACCTCAAAGCAGTGAGCAACTTCTTGCTGAGATGTATCTTGGACAGGAGATCTGCAACATCATAGCTTGTGAGGGTGTTGCTAGGGTTGAGCGACATGAGAATCTGGAGCAATGGCGACAACGAATTGCAAAAGCTGGTTTTCGACCTTTGCAGTTGGGCTCGACTGCATTGAAGCAGGCCAAATTGCTGCTTTCTCTGTTTCCAGGAGATGGTTACCGAGTGGAAGAAAACAACGGTTGCCTCACTTTGGGTTGGCATACACGCCCACTCATTGCATTCTCAGCCTGGCAATGTGCATGATCTTATCTCATTAACAGCAGTTTTTTTCACTGCTGTTCTTTTATGATTGCAATACTACCCACCAAAGCAAAACCATGAATGGACAAATCTCCACATTGTGCACACTCCCTGGCCAAGGATGGAACTATCAAGCAAGAGAGATGTGCAACCAACCAACGACTTATTCTTCAGCATGGACAAAAACGGTGGGCAAATAAACAAAACCACCTCACATTGCTCTCCTCATAGCTTTTCATCTTTTCTCAACTGTATGGACATTGCTTCAAACTCTTATGAGATCGCCCACCTTATTGTACGCACATGTCATAGCTTTCATCCTTCTCAAATTTAGAAGAGAGTATGTTTCGATGTGCTTATGAAATCCGAAGAGCCCTAGACAATGCACAACTCTCCTTTTCAACAGCAGCAGCTAGTTGCCAATCTGCCATTGGTTGTAATACACAAGAAAGAATTCTAGTTTCTCTGCTACCTTTGCAGTTTCAGTTCTCTGCCCCATGAAACAAAAATCACAGATTCGTTGTGCCTCTTTTGAATCACTAAGTTGTGCATTATGAAGATTGTACTTTTCTTTTGTGCGTGAAAATCACAGACGCCTTGTGCCCCTTTTGAATCACTAAGTTGTGCATTATGAAGATTGTACTTTTCTTCCATGTGTGAAAAGCATATTTGTGATATTTATTTTCCATCCTTGTGAGAAATAAAGTTGCTATGCAGCATGCCAAAATTTGTTCTTCGGCCGTTGTGGAAAACATATCTGCTGTGTGTGTGGGTATCATGAAGCATTTTAAATTTCAGCCTTTGTGAGGAATAAATTTTCTCACAACAATATTCCAAATCATATTTGTGATTGTTACTGCAGGCAGTAGAGAATTTCTGCAACCAGAGAATTACCACATCTTTTTTCATCAAGATCTGTGTTCATTTGTATTTTACCATGGGTTTTCAGGAGGGACATGAATACATGGTCCTTGTGCACATTTGTTTCCTGTTGCTGTGTAAAAGAATGGAGGTGGGAGTTGTGAGAAGCTGAAGAAACTTGTTTCATGACTGGCAATTGTTCTGATTTTTATATTGGAAGGTTGGACATAAGAATGCATTGCAAAGCCTAATGCCAACTTGTAGAGTGGGTAAATATAGAGTTTTGTGTCAAATTTTTCATTATGAAGCAGTAACCTACATAACCAGCTGTGCACAGCACATCCCAGTTGTTTTAGCTATTTGAATACATGTCTTAATTTGTGGAATTCTATGGCAAATCTTCACCACTAAGTATTGAACACATGTAACATTATCACAAGTGATTACAAAACAACAGTAAATACATTTAAATGTTGCCCACTATGGACAGTTTACAATAATAGATTAAAACCGCTTTCTATCCAACATTCCCTCCTGATCTCAACTTCCTCCCAACCTCAACCCCCTCCCAATCTCAGGGTATATGACACATACAGGTCCTCGAAGAACTGGGAAATTAAGAATAACTGCAGAGTTTTCACTTTCATCATATAGCATGAAGAACATTCAATGTCCCAAATGCAGAGAAAAAGAATAAGAGCAAGACAAAGATGGTGAAAGGTAACTCTTCCATTATTAGCCTAAGCACCTGGTCTGTGCATGACCTTCTGAACAGACCTAGTTCAATAAAATCCTCTAATACAAAAAAGAAAAGAAAAAGCCTTCCCAACTTCCTTTGACCAAATTGCAAACACTAATTACAAGCTTACATATGTGTAACTCACAAATTTAGTGGGTTTTGGATAAATGTGGCAATTACGATGCCAAACCAAGTGCTTTGCGTGATTTGCCAACAAATAAGTCTTTGCTCTTCAATGTCCCTGG
>Ga0209611_10006392_pt1 | contig 19334 bp, 18 predicted proteins | sample S1TSphgellanicum_3_FD_187693 | JGI IMG/M metagenome (GOLD analysis project Ga0209611, IMG submission 187693) | Host-associated microbial communities from peat moss isolated from Minnesota, USA - S1T2_Fc - Sphagnum magellanicum MG (SPAdes) (version 2) | ecosystem: Host-associated > Plants > Peat... | reverse complement strand
CAGGTAGTAACGGTATTAGCCCATGCCAAAAATTGTGACAAACATTTTTAAGAATAAAATTTTCATGCAACCAACTAGATGGCTCAACATGCACATACATAGCAAGGACATTTTTTTAAATTTTATTTTTCCTTTGGGGTGGGGAGAGGGAGTTGTGGGGTTCAATTTTTCTGGATCTTAATAGTCTCAAATGTGTTCCCCAAAATGTTCCCCAAAATAAAGGGGCAACCTCACTACCACCAGGCTGGGTTGGTAGCACAAGGAAATCAGCCCCACCCTAAACCCTAAACCCCAAACCCTATCACCCACCCAACCCAGGTGATAATAATTGGCAGTTTGTGTGGTTAGTCTGTACATTATTGTGTACAAATTCATTCACATGTCACACAATTGATTCCCAAACTGTGATCCATGATCATGTTGTACTGGAAGCCATCTGGTTTTGAGTGCTCTAATCATATGAGCTTTTTATCACCTTTTTGTCTTTTGCTTATATGTTTTGAGTATTTTGCATCTTGCAATGATTTTACTGTCAAACGCCTTGAGAAAGGCAGCTAAATTTTATATTAAAAAAAAGAAAGGACTTTTTTTGGGCATTTTGAATTCATTTCAACCATTTGAAATTATTTTCTTCAGAAAAAATAATAATTTGAGCCATGTGGAGTTGGGTCATGGGTTCCAAATGATATGCTTTAGTACGTACACATCAATTTGGGGACTAACTAACTTTTATCATCACTCAGATTTACACCTCCCCATATTTTCAGGTCAGTGGGGGGGTTTCACTTATTATGGCTACTCCACTACAATTGGTGCATTTGTGATGCAATAATGAATACATTTAAAATAATCAAAAGCTTCTCAAAATTATGCCATGCACTTAATAATAACACTTATCAAGCAGTATGTATGTCTGTATGTATGTATGTATGTATAAATAAATAAATAAATAAATAAATAAATATTGTCATACTTCTGCATCTTTGGTAATGAATTCTCTTTATTTTAGAAATGTGGGGATTTTCAAAACAAAAAAAAAAAAAGACTTTTCTCAAAGAACAAAATTTTTGTTGAAGGAAAATTGGAAAATCTTTTGGGATATTTTATTTTCGAAATGAAATCTTCAAAATAAATTAAAATATTGGGCGGACATGTGCTAAAGGTAAAGTCATTAATGACGCCAGGGGGGTACACGTAAGCTAATAAATGGAACGGTACGGGGTATGGATGAATACTGGCATTTCGCATCCATGTAGGGGCGCGCCCTGTCCAGTTTGCGAATTTCGAATGATTGGTTTCTATCCAGACGAGCCAAACACCAATGAACAACTTTTCATCCACCAATGCACACATTTGGGGTGTACGTAACAGACACTCAAACGACAAATGAACAACTTTTCATCCACTAGGTACGCACTTTTTGGATAGGGGGAACGTTCGCGGGAAAGATCCATATCCAGGACGGACGGACGGACGCGATCTTTCATTCCACGTGGCGCAGTTTAGGAGCGTCCGATAAGAAAACTTTTTATTGGTAATATGATGATCATTTGGTCAGATCTTGGCCGTCGGTTTGATCGGTTAGTCAGATCCTGGCCGTCGGTTCGATGTTTAGTCAGATCCTGGCCGTCGGTTTGATGATGTAGTCAGATCTTGGCCGTCAGTGTGGGCTTACGTACACGGGTGCGTTCTGTGGTGTTCCTGGTGTCCCTCGCGTGGCAGTGACGGTGCTGCTGCCACGAGGAAGGCAAAAGTTGCGGGGATTTTGCACGCAAAAAGTTGGATGTGATCATCTCGCATTGCGACATGATTCCTGCGATGATTCTTGACAAGATCAGTTGCAAGTACTGCAAACTTTTTTTTAACAAAAAGAGATCGTGTTTTTTTTGGGGGGGCGTGGGAAGAGTTTAGTGGAGATGTCGTGGTTGTGGTTTCAGTAGTCGATCGGGTTCAGTTTCTGCATCTTTGACGGGTTTTAGGGTTTGGGGATTTTCACAAGCAATTCATTTCTCGTGAGACATTTTTTTTATTTTTTATTTTTTTGTTGTGGTGCACTGTCGATTCCTTTTGTCAGTTACTCGCTGGGTATGTTCTTTGTACCTGGATCATCGCCTTCCGGTTAGCTGCAGGACTCTTTTCCATCAAAGCAGTGAATTTGGTTTTTTCTGGAGCTGTTTTTTTCCCCATGGTGTGTACAGTGTACACTGCGCCCCCACCTTTGAGTTCGAATGTCCGTTGCGAATTGCAACTGGACATATTTCTGTAATTTTTTCATTTTTCTATAACTGGGGGGACACAAACTGTGAACACCACTTCCCTTGCTCAACATCGCAGTTAGGGTCTTGTATTTATGAATCAATTGTCTGTGTTCTACATGCAGACCTGCCTATTGGAGCATTTCCCATAAACACAGTTTACAAAATAAGCTGCAAAGCTCTTTGGAGTGTGTGCAAGCTTCAAGCAGATTCAATTTGTTTAGTGGGTGATCATCCCTTGTATTTGCCTAGCCATCCATTCCAATTTTATGACCACCCATTTTGATTGTGGTAACCCTTTTCAAGATTAAGAAGTGTCCTCAGGAACAAGCCGCACATTGATAATAAGCCCAGAATAAAAAAAAACTCTTTGAGTCAAGCGGAGACAAAAAACATCACAGAGGAGAGCAAGAATGGTGCATATCTCTGAACTGCGTGTGGTTCTGCCAATGACAGGTTCTTAATTCATCTCTACGAGACAAAAGGTAGACCTGGGTTTTAGAAAGGTTTCTCATTGACTCAGAGTAGCTATGTTGATGTCAACTGAGTCAGTGAGACACTAATTTTAGTGATGGTAAATGGGGAAGTTACCTGCCACATTTTGATTGCATTCGGGGTGTTTTTTTGTTGCTTACATGGATTCGTTTGGTTCCATTTTCTTTTGTCATATGTATCATTGGAGGTTTCTCTGATGTGCTATTTGTTGAGACTTGCACATCTGGAGATGCAGTGGAGGAATTCAGAAGAGCACAAAGATATGCTAATTTCAAGACAAATGAGTTGAACATATCAGAGAGTCAAGGAGGCCAGGTAAGGCTCCAAACTGGGACTCTGCTGCCCTCATCTTGTTTTTTATACCTCAGTTCACCTGTTGGTTGTTCATGTGGACTGCTCGTGGCTGGTGGGGAGCAGCTGCTTTCAAGTCTGCCATATGAACATGATGTCTGGGGCGAGGGACAATATACACACAGTCTCTATCGCCTTGGAGACCGGTTGCCAGATTGGGTACATCTTTCACTGCTACTGAGTTAGGGCTTGTGGAGGACATATTAATTACTTTCTCTTGCAACTTCCTTTTCAGCAAAGCAGATGCTGTTCATGAGTTTGATTTAGTGTGTCCCAGTAGGCTTGAGCATTGAACCTGTTAAGATATCTCCACGTAACCACTGATATTTTGCTGCAGGTATCAAAATTGGTGCCATCAAATGCACTAGTCATTGATGAGAAGACATGGATGGCATATCCTTACATTCACACTATTATTTCAATCCCTTTTTTCCAAAAGGTGTGCTGCAATTTTCAGAGCATCTGATGCTGGGAGTAATGTTCCTATTCATAGTTTCCTATTCATGTCCCAATGTAGATTGAGATGTTTTTTACAGACTTTGTAAATCTGGGATTGAAGCTTTCTCTAGAATGTGCTGCTGTGTGTGTGGGGACCAGTTGAAAATAGAGATGTGGAGCATGCATGCAAATGATGATGGATCCACTGACAACATTCTTAACTTCAGTGGAGCTGATTTGGCAGTGCGCAAAGTTGAGATGGTTGATATTGCATTTGATGAGGTATGTCTGCAACTCACTACCCAGAAGACCAATAGAAATTGACTGCATAGAACAAGGATGGGTTTATATTGCTTAGAAAAGTGGGGGGTTCACAATACTTATCTGAGACAACTTACAAAGTACAGACCCCTGATCTGTAGCACTTCTGTTGTACTTCAACATTGAGTGTGCCATAGATTTGCCAAAGCCAAAGAGGATGGATACTTGTTGCTGTGTATATTGACCAAAATTTCTTCCCATAGTTGTTGAATAGCAATTATGTTGATTTTTGGATATGAATGGATAACTGATAGAGAAGGCATGGATTTGTGATGTGAGCAGATCCCTAAGAGAGATTACCAGGAAAAACTTGATCCAAAGCTATACAAGTCAAAGAAGACTGGGTGAGAATTGCTTTCTTATCCAAAGGGTGCAGAGTACAATGTCTGACTGCAATTAGAGGCAGAATTGTACTCGACAGGGAGAATGTTCAAAAGAGAACTTGTGCCTACTTCCTATGATCTTATTGTGGGGGAAGATCTGCAGAGATTAGTAGCTCCCTCTAGTCATGTAGTATGAGCCTAGCCTCAGCCGTTGCAACCAGAGAGAGTAAATGGAAAGTCATTACAGAGCTTAAATAGCCTTGCTGCATGAGGAAACTGCAATGAGTATTTCATTCTTCTTTGGACCTCTGAGTCTTGCTAAGTCTCTGTTGCCACCTGCATCTACATGGAAGATGTGCTTGGAGTCCTCAGGCACCAGAACAAGAAGCTGGTTTTGGTTGATATCCGTCAGTACTAATGATGCCAGAAAAAAAGGTGCAGTGTGAAAAGAAATGGGAGGGATTTGCTGTATCATCCTGATCAACGGTGTTGGATTGGTTTTTACCAGGCGGGGACCTCTTAAAAAGGAGTGGCAGAGGGATGTAAAGCCAGTCATGTGTGCATACAAAATGGTCAAAGTGGATGCCAAGTAAGTAACTGATTCTTACTCCTTTCTGTTGGGATATCATTGGCAAGTCTTTGTTGGTCTGTTCATTTGAGAGTGTATACCTAGTCTCGGAGGAGCAGACCTCAAATGGAGTTGCTATGGTTGAGACTACAAAGTCTTGTTGTGTTCAGATTGCAAGTGAAGTTATTGATGCCAATTAGTTTGATTGCCTGATCATGAGCAGCTGCTGCGCATGGATATCAGAATTGTTAATGTTCACAGAAATTGAACATGTTCTTGAATTTCAAATGTTGCAGCTCCATATTGGTTGTTCGCTCCTTGACAATTGTCTACTCCTAACAGCAACTTGACTTGGTAAAATTCTTCCATGTCTGTGTGTTTGCAGCTATTGGGGTGTCCAAAATCGTGTAGAAAAGCTCATGTTAAATGGTATTCGTCAGGTATACCCCACCATACGAAACAAAATTGATATGACATAACCTTAGCTTAAGGTTCAGTTTAGACTGCTCTATGGTGATAGAATAGAATAGTTCCTGTCTCTTGCAAAGCATCATTTTGTGGAAGGGGCTCTTGGTTGCAGGTGGTTCTCCTTACTCACCGCAATGCCTTCTGTTGGCTGGACGAATGGTTTGACTTGACCTATGAGGAGGTCTCAGCTCTCTCCCAAAGTATCCAAAGTATCACTTTCCCAAAGCATTACACTCTTGGAAACTATTGTCCCTTTGTTTGCTTGGGTATTCATGTCTCTGTTACAGTCTGCTTTGTGGTGGTTTGTCACATCTCTATGTGCTCTGTATTCAGATATGCGATATGGAGCAAAGCAGGCGACAAAGACTGAAGGCAGCTATCAAGCAGTTGCCCATCATTGATCCAGCCACAGGCAAAGAGCTTGTAATAGAGGAGGAGGAGAATGGTAAAAGAATAGAGGACAAGGAGCATACTGAAAGTGATTACAGTGACACCAGTGACATTGAAGCTGAGTATTTTGAAGCTGAGGTACTCTCAGAATCACCAGATGTGTCAGTGCCCAATGTTAACAGAATACCACTTTCTTTCATTTGAGCATTGACTTGGAATTGTCTGTGGTAGATGCATCAAAATAGATTTCAGTGTAGTTTGGAAGAGGGTTCACATTCTATATTTTTTCATGGGAATAAATAGCTGAAGTTTTGACAATTCTGTTCTTGTGCAATGTAGATGGAGTGGGCCAACCAGGGTGCTGATCACTTTGGCACTGTCCTTCTACCAGGTTTGCCTTTGAAATTTTCCACACAAATCATACTCTCTTTTTTTTCACTCTGCACATGCTACCACACATTGTTCTTACCTTCAACTATGCAAATTGTTTGCTCTTGCTTTCTCTGAGCTAGTTCTTCTGAGGTTATGGTTTTCAGGGTGAGGGAGTTGAAAACATGTATTTGTCCTCTTTGAGGTAGTTACAAAGTTTTTTTTTGTGGTTTGGAGCAGATATTGACATGCCACAGTCCAGCATTCAATTTTCAGATGTGCCTGAGAGGTACAGTTAGGCCTTCCATAACTTGGACAAAATAGTGAACTACATGGTGTCTCAGAAAGTGCTGATCATGTACAATTCAATTCTTGAGAGTCCTGTGACCAATCAGGGACTCAAACTTCTAAGTTTCTGGAAGCAGACATACACGTAAATGCTGATTAGTATGTCTTCTCCAGGTCAGTTGTGTGTTAACTGCAACAGTTGGGTGGGGTAGATGTGCAGTGTGTGCTGCTCGTGGCAATGTCATCCGTTCACCAGTGATTTTGTGCAGAACCTGCAGAGAATTCTTCTGTCAGCAATGTTTCTCAGAGGTGAGGTTGTGAAAGCTTCCAAATTGAGTGAGGTTTCTGAGTGCTGAAAAAACATTAGTCTTGAAACCACTATCCTGGGCCTTTCTCAGGAATGAGAGCCATGGGAAAGGTGCGTGAAGGTGGAGAACTGTTCTATGCTTACAGGAAAACCTAATACAATTTCCTTGCTTGGTGCATTTCCACAAATAGCTGAGCTGGAGGGTTCTCTTTCTTGCTGTGTGCTTATGCTCATAAAGCATTTGAACCATTCACACAAGTGACATTCCTGCACACTCGCTTAAAATTTGAAGAATGTTGATAAATTGCATGGCTCTGGAGTCCAACCTTTCCGAATGTTCTTGGGCACATTTGGACAATCAAAGTTTGACTGTCCTCCACAGAACAAGCAGTTTATGTCCCAACCCATCTATGTTCACTACAGGTGTCTTGGTAAAAACAAGATAGACCTTGTGTGATTGCAGTTTCATGTTACTCCGCGTTTGAACGCCCATGTGGTTCATCACCTTGCACCATCCTTGATGTCTCAAAGTCAAGGGGTTTCGCTTGAGAGCACTGGTAGTTCAGGAGGACTATCTGCAAATGACGGGTTTGTTATTGGGACGGTTGTCCCTTCGACCAAGCAAGAAATTGCTGGAAACAATGGCCCAACAGAATTGGATCACCAGGACTGGCGAGTCACAAAAGCCTCTTTCAATAAGCAGGTGCCATCCTGCTCTTCCCTTCCTTTCTTTTTTAAGTTTTGTGGCCTTCCTTGACAAGGCCATTGGTTTTCAGAGCTCTATAGGGATATGATTCTTTTGCTGGGTTTCTGACTTTGGCACTAGTGCCAACCAATTCTATACCTCTCTTATTGTCCCTTAAACACAACGAGGTACTTTTCTCCACATAGAGATTTCAGTTTTGAATTTGCATTTCAACAATCACACTCTTTAGGTCAGTACAAATATCAGGATTGCTTTGTTTGCAAGGCATGATCATAGACAAAGGGTTGTTTTTGTTTGTGGTTTGTGTTTTGTACATCAAGTGTTTCAAGTTTTCTGTGAATTCTCAGGAGGATAAAATTCTCAGAGACTTGGGAAACCCTCTAAGAGAAAGCAAAGGACCACCAAGAACAACATCAAAATTGTGGAACACTCGACCTGGCTTGTGTGCTCTCAACAATGTTGGAGTCCTTGAGTTCGACAATGAAGGCATCCTCCCCCAGGTTGCTTGTCTATTTCTGTGTAGGCCAGTTTGTTTGCTGATAACCAGTGTGTACTGGCATAAGAAATAGGTGGTGCTCATGCATGGTTCTCATTTGTCAAAATGGAGAGGGGAAGAGAAGTTACATGGAGAAAATGTCTGTGCCCACTATGAATCCAATTGGGTGATGCACCAAAAGAAATCAGTTTTAGGGTGAACCTTCAATGCATATATGTCTGTGAAACATAAATGGGGTTGGAGTTTCAGTTAATGAGCTTTAGGATACAGACTTGTGCAAATGCACCAGTATTGCTGGCATCGGCATTGCTCATGTAACAAATACTGATTAAGTGCTAGATTAAAATTCATGGGTGTGTTCATATCTTTTACATGAGTCACTGAAGCCATCTGCAGTCCAGCAGGAGCCTATCTCTGCAGGTCCTGACATAGGAGAGCTTAGCAAGCATCCAAACCAGCTCTCTGAAGAATTGTTTCGAACAATGGCCTCCTTCCATCAAACATTTGCTGCATCTCACTCTTTGAACACCCAGTTGTCTGCTGCCTCACAAGACTTGGAGGCATCAAAAGGGAGACTAACACAGCACATCTCACAGGTATCCCTCTCTTCATACAAGACTATGAGCACCTCACACTCTTCAAATTTTGTGACAAATGTACACTGAATATCCTCTGAAGCATCTGGCAACTTATTCTCAGTTCAGAAGTCTGTGTTTAAATGCAGAAAGTTGCTTATTACAAACACCATGCTTTCTATCCAAGAGTGCTAGGGAAAGCACTGAGGATGATTTACCATTCAAGATTGCCACCACTGTCTCCAATGACTCAGGTTGCATCTAATGTCTTGTAACTCTCATGGCATGATCTGTCGGTTTATGATACAACTAAGGAGAACAAAGTTGAGGAGGTAATGATCGATCCGTATGGAATCAAGCAAGGGGACACCACATGGGACATAGGAAATTATGCAAATACGTGGGAAGTTACTGTGCTCCCTACAGTGGACAAGTCAAAGGAGTATGCTGCTTTGTATCCACAGTTAAGGTTAGATCATCTGCATTTCTTGTGGAGGCCTTTCCAATCTGATCTATCCCTTATTTTGCTATAGTATGACATTTGAGTACTGGGGTGTTCCTGGAATTGACCATGCTGGGTGTTTATCAGGCGACTTCTTGAAGGTCTGAAGCATGTGCAACCAAGAGAGATGAGTCATGAGCAACGATTGGCTTTCTGGATCAACATCTACCACTCACTAATCCTACATGTATTCACAACTATGCCTTCTTTAATTTGCAGAGAAATTTGATTTTGCCTATGGTTAAACTCCTTGCCTCTAATGTTCAACAATGGAAGAAGCAACAAGAAAAAAGAGGAGAGACTACCAAAAAGAAAATCTGATCTGTTCATGCAAAGGCAAAGGTGTTTTGCAAATCCATTCACAAGGGCAGAATTACTCAGAACCAGAAGTCTGAAAGCTTGATGGCAGGAGAAATGTGACTTGGAAATAGAGATGCTGCCTTGGCAATAGAGCTATATGTTTGAAACTAAGCTGTGATTTCTGCAGGCACATTTGCTGTTTGGTGTGCCAAAGACCCACTATAAGCGGATCAATTTCATGAACAAGGTGCAGTATAGATATCCTCTTGAATTCCTCTTTCCACAGTTGATCTACTTTGTCATTCTCTGTGGTGTACTACTCTACTTCACAGCATGTGCAATTTGAGAGTTGGCAGGTGGCATATATTGTTGGTGGACATCTGTACAGTGTCTTGGCAATTGAACACTCTGTTCTGCGGGCCCAGTCACATCGCCCTGCTTTGGTAACCTCTCTCTTCTCTTTTTTCTGTTCATACACCTTTAAATTCTTCCACTCTCCTATGAGTCTCCTTAATCTGCTTGTATTTATGTCTGACCATGGACTGGTGTAGTCTTTTGTTCAGTCCATTTTGTAGGGTAGATGCCTGTGCTCATGTCTTGTATCTGTGGTGACATTGAGTCCTATCAGGCACACCTTTTGCCAGTTCACAAGTTCAAGAAGACAGACGAGAGAAGTGCATCTGCCTTGGACCATGCTGAGCCTCTTATCAGCTTTGCTCTTTGCTGTGGTAGCAGGTCTAGCCCTGTGGTGAGCTCCACTTCCACTGCCTCCCTCTTTTTACTGTCCCTTGTGTTGCTGTCACATCCATTATGTTAGTGCCCTGATTGTTAAGCTGATAAAAATTTGCTTCATGTGAAAGTTGTGAACAAAGTGGTTTCCTGTTATAGATGTTTTTTGTTCCACATAGAAATCTTAGTATCCAAGCATTTTGTAGATATCAGAATGCCTCTTCTTTTGATTCATTCTTCCACTTCTGGTGTCCTTGTTATCCTTCTTGCATTTCCTAGAAAAGGTCATTGCCAATTGAGAATTTATGAACCAGCAAATTTCTTGCAATGACCTGGTATTTCTCAAGTCTCTCTCAAATTGAGAAGAGCTACTGATGACTTTGGTTTTCTTGTCTGTTGTTGGGTCAATCTTTCTAAGAAGTATTCCATGTCTCATGTGCAGATGCGGGTATATACGGGCACAGATGTAAGGGCTGAGCTACAGGCATCCTGCAAAGACTTCCTAATGGCAGCAGTAGGGATCAACCGGCACAAACGTGTGCTTCTGCCCAAGATACTACACTGGTATGCACGTGATTTCTCACATGACGTGCAGTCGTTGATGGAGTGGATATCCACACAGCTACCAGAAGAGAAAAAAGAAGCTCTCAGACAGTGTTTGAAGAAATCAGGAAAGCAATTGAGGCACCACATGACTGTGCTGCCATATGACTGGAGTTTCCGCTATCTCTTCGACAGAAATATCCATGACTCATTCAAGTGACTTAGTGGAGGCTAGAGGTTTTATGAGGTGACAATTTATCTGTGCTCCTCTTTCTCGTTGCCCTCTTGAACAAGATTATATATTTACATCCCTCCACTGGCTTTCTGTATCCTGGACATTCATTCATTCTTTCTCCATTCAGGTTTCTGTGGATCTCTGCTATCTTATACAGTCTCTGAGTTTTTGGTCCTGAGCTATTAACCATAGGGAGTCGGGAGGCGTGGAGTTTGCAGTCATCTTTAATGAGTCACAGGTCAGCCCCCACTGTATGGATTTGCAGACAACTGAGAAAGAATATGGGTTCTCTTAACATATGATAATCACATATATAGACCTTGATCATGTTTTCGTCACAGAACTGTGGTTTCCACAAGTTTGGATTGATCTGATATAGGTGCTCAACCTATATTCCACGGCAGAGTGTCTGTGTGAGTGGTTCTACCTGTTAAGAAACCCATAGTGCAGCTCTTGACCTATCTCACGTCCTTGAGATTCTGGAATGGTCGGGATCGGAACTGAAGCTGCTGAATTGTTTGCCTGGAGCATTTCTTTATCGTTGCTGACACAGATGCCTTGACCATTGCTCTCAGCACTTCAATACCCCGCTGCAGCTTCATCCTTGCGTGTGGGTGTTCTGCAACATTTGTTATCAACTGCAAAAGAGCATAAAGCCAAGATTCACACAAGGAGACAAGCAGTGAACATATCCATACTCCAGATAGCAACAAGATAAGAAAGAGAATTGGATACTTAAACCCTAGATTGAGGAAACACTTTTACCTAGCTCACTGTAATTGATTTAAGAAGTCAAAATCTATGTGATGCACTGTGTCTCTCCAAGAACTTAGCCTCCTTGCATGAGCAGTTCTTGCATTGACATGGTATATTTTGTGGAAGGTTTAGGCTCCCATCAATAGTTGAAAGAGTAACGTACCACCATAACCATGAATGTGAGCTCTGTATCAGAAAGGTTGAGCATTGGAACCAGTACAGGAACACCATTGGCCATGATGAAATCTTTCTTACCCTGGACTTCAAGGGTAATGCTGTGAATGGCACATCAACCAAGTAAGCAACCAGTGTGTCTTTCAATTTGCTAAACATAATAAATCCAAGTATGACTTCCCATATTGTCAATACTCCTTTTCCTTGAAGGCTCCTGCTTCTTTGATATTCAAATGCAGCATTGAACTATCTTATTATGGTTGTACCTGATGAGAGCAGCTGCAGCATAAGCAATAACATGTGAGTCAACATGATTGAGGTAAGGCACCAGCACTTCTACTGCTTTTAATTCCACAGCTTTCTTTCTTCCAGCCTCATCGAAACTGTCCCCCATTCAAACAATTGAGAGAAGGTTACTGTGCATGCTACCTATCATCATCTGGTGTGCTGAACTAGTCTCCAGTCAACATTCTGAAAAGCATCCAAGTTGGAGATAGACTCACCAAAGGAGGCACAAAAACCGAGCCACAGAAACCATCAAATCTTGATAGGGAGTATTGGCAAGTTTCAATACTATTGCCACAGCATTGGCCTTCAAAACCCCAATTTCCACCCATGTCAATCAACATGGTGCATTATCAGATGTAGTAGAGAGGGAACCTCTGTGCCACATTGAGATAGAATTTGGACATTTTCCTTGACCACCTAGCTCCATATTGATGAAGAGATTATGACCACTGTGCAGGCAACAACCTCAGCAGTATTCATATACCTATAGACTTTGTGCCTTTAGTACAAACCAGTAGATTTGTCAATAGGATTGTTACCTGTTATTACACTTTGAAGCATAATGTGTCAATTTTACATCATAACAGAATGTGAAGACCTTACACATAATATCACACCTTCAGAAGCTCTGTAAGAGCCTTCTGGTCATAGTTCAAGCCTGCCACACACTTGGAGAGCAGATCTAGAGCATTGCACAGGCAATGTGTATCTTTGTCCTCTTTGATCCGATTCATTATGAAAGTCAGTGCCGTCCCATCATTTACAAGCTCAGACCTCACTGTCAGCAACCAAGCAGCCAAAGATTACATCATGGAGAGAATCTATTAACATTTATTCACAAAAAGCATCAAAGATGTTATTCCAATGGACACAAGCTGTATGATTCCTGAAACCTTGAAAAACCAGCTAAAACTTCATCTTTACTGGATATTGGAGAAAAAGTTAGAAACACCTTCACAAGAGAGAGCTGCATCATTGAGGGCATCCAGGGCATTCCTCCTCAAAATAGCATTCTCATCTGCAACCTGCAAGTTCAATGCACGTTGAGATTTTGAGTTTAAGAGCCAGGTGTCTTAAACCTCAAAAGCCAATGCATGCTTCAAAAGTTGAGCCCTCATGGAGAGTTGTTATGGAGCAGACAGCCCCCAACAATAAGGACTTTCATTCAACATTGTCTTTGCTTCTTAGTTTCCCACAAGGAGAGGTGTTATACAGCTTGGACCCAAGATACATTTCAATACTAGCTCGTTTATCCACCATTGTCTTCCCTTCTTATTCCCCACTATTCTAAATCTTTCTCCAAAGGAAGAGGCAAAAGTAGACCATGGCAAGCAGCCCCTTGATGCACCCCAATTCACAGAGATCAATCCATGTGGTAATCGCAGCTGCATTCAGAAAAACCCCATATTGCCATGGATGAAGCTTGAATATATTATCTATGGAGAAGAGGCAAGAAAGACATACAACATGGGCTTCTTTTAGGTAGCAATACAATATCGTTTGCCATATTATATTCACAGTAGGGGAGAAGAGGACAAACACTCTGTATGGTGGTCAAGTAGACCATCATACCTGCACAGAATTTGAAGCAAAGTGCGAGCTGCTGCCGAAAGTACATGTCCTCCTCGGACAACATAGATGCAAGAATGGGAAGAAAGCCTGGCACAACACAAAAATTTCATGCATCAGAAATATATTGTGCATCAAGCAAATACTATGCAATTGTTCTCCAGATCTCAATGCCAAATCTCCATGAATCTCCTCATTGTCTGATCTTTCACAAATAGAAAATAATGTCCCTGTAACAACTGAGGTGCATTGATAACTCTTATCAATTGGATATCAAAATGGTCAGGCTTCAAATCAGATCACGTAAGACATTGTATTCTGTTGTTTTAATTGCATGAGGCATAGTTGTCATCCTCATGTACAAAGCTTGAGAATCTAGGTATCTTCTCACAAATGCCCACTTGGAAATGCTTAACAGTAAGTACATCATGCTTTTGATGGTGGAGCAAATTTGACTTAGTCACCAAAGATTAACAAATTGAAATATAGCAGAAACCCAAATCTTCGGCTGCTCAAATTACTTCTTTCATTTTAAGATTGGTTTTTTTTTCATTACCAGCAGCAAGACATCGTGCACGATTTTCTGGAACACAGAGGAGCTCGACAACCCAAGTAATTGATTTTTGTCGCACAATGAGGTCCTCATCTCTGAGTGTTCGCACCTATAGATGCATGCATGCATGTGTGCTGCATATTATTATTATTATTATTATTATTCTCCAAGTTTTGATTTCTTGTGTGACTTCATCAAATTAAGTTGAGGTCTTTGGGAGAAAGAATGGAGAAGAATGAAGTGGGAAACTCTCGTCTTCTTCTGTTGCACCTGTTGTGTTTTTGGATTGGAATTTGGGAGTGTGGAGTTTAAACTGTCACAGACAGGAAACAAACCCCCTGGAGGAGGTCTGAGAGCGAGTGAGGCGGAGGAGAAGAGAAAAAATTCACCATCTTGGAATACATGAAGTTTCCAAAGGCCTGAGTGACAGTGGTGGAGGCTTGAGGCTTCACGTGACCTTGAGCTTGATGCAGCCAAATGTGTCGGCCATGGAGCTCACAATTCAGCAACGGATAGGCGCGTTCATTATCAGGTGCAGGAAGATACCTAACCTTGCCCTCGTTGTTCGTCTGTTTGATGGCATAGCGCCAGGCTAGATATGGGCGCAACACTCCATCTTCTTCCGGATCTTCGTGCATGTAGGGTTGGTTAGTCTCATCCTCCAATGGCTGCTCCGATCGCACTCCCTTCTTCTCTTCCTCACCTTTGAGGAGCCTCTTCTTCTTGCCTCCTCCTTTCTTCATTTCCTCCTCTGATTTCTTCAACTCTTCCTCTTCCTTTAGCCTCTTGTCCTCCGCCACCAGCGCATCTTCGATCCTCTGCTCGTAAGCGGATAGGACCTTCATGGCGACGATTGTAGTATCTTCAACCAATGTCGTCTACCGTTTCAATGAGTTCAAACTCAGGTCGGACCACCAAAGGGGATTGCGTCAAGTTTGCATGTGAGAAACCAAATTCTCTTCTCTTCTCTTCTCTTCTCTTCTCTTTCTTTCTTTCTTTCTAAGAGATCAAGGGCACTTGATGGAGAGGGGAAGAATCTAAATCATTCAAACTCGGCTAGATCACATTGTATCAAACTGCAAGGAGTTTCTGCAAAATTCTTCTTCCTCTTCTTCTTCTTCTTCTTCTTCTCTATCCTTTTGCAATCCACGTTAAACCAGACCACAACTCCAAAGGAGCTTTGCTTCAATACAGGCTTATTATGCTCAACAGGATGTTCGTGTTTTACCGTTTCTCTTGCATTTTTCTCCGCAGATCAAAATCTTACAGAATTTCTTTCCTTTCTCAGTTTTTCATCAACTAACTGTGCAGGCTTTGGATTTCAATTTAAACAAAAAGGATTTGTCCACATTTTTGTTCTCTCTTCTGTTTCTTTTCAAATTGCAGGGTGTCCAGAAATGTCCACCATTTCTATTCTTGTCTTTTCTTTCACGTTTCTTATCCCACAGCTCCTCTTCTTCCTCCTCCTCCTCCTCCTGCTTGCAGAGCTCATGCCGTTTCGTAGAAACCGAATGACGGTATCGCTTTGGGGGGGGGAACTAGTGTTAAAGACTGGCTCCAAATCTTTAACCCTATCTGTGTACAGACAAGGGTTATAGTATTAGTGTATTATTATACACTTGGGGGGTGTTGAATAGGCTTGTTTTGTAAGTGTGGAGAAAAACTGTTATGGTTTAATGAAATTATTGTTGGATCTTAAGACTCTCAAACACCAAATCCAACAATTTCATTCAATGAACTAATACTTAAATGTGTAATAAGGGTTTAAGGGTTTGGGAGGTTTGTGAGAGAGAATTTTAGAGGATCCATGGAAATGGTTGAAAAGGATCAATTTTTTCAATGTTTAGTAGACTAGGGTTATGTGTACATCTAGAGTTTCTTTTTTTTGCAAGCTAATGGGAATGTTGGATTTGGTGGTTTGAATTTGTTTTCTTTGTTATTTTGAGTGACCTCACAATTCAAAGTGTAGTAACTATTTATAGATAGGGTTCTTGCACATTACTTGTGCACTTTTTTAAGTTGAAGAGCACCTTATTTAGGCTAACTTTTCATTTGGGAAAGGACAAATGTTTCAAAAAACAAAACATCTACATTTGAAAAACATAATGCTCATTCTTGTTTTTCAAATATCCACCCTTCTTTTTTTCCACTAGGTATCGTGGGCAAAATAATAATTTGTAGCCGGTCTTTACACTTGGTAAAGCCCATTGCCTTGGCTTTATCCTACACTAAATTTGTAAAGGGATGGTTTATTTGTTACTTATTTTACATCCTCTTGTAGATTGCATGAATGCTTTTCAATTGGTTCAAAAAAAAATTTAGACTTGGACTTTCTGTTACGTATGCACTACTAGTGATAATTAACTAATCAATTGATGAAAAAAATGAATTAATTTTGTGAAAATTAAGTTCTATTTGAATGAAGATATTGAATGACATTGCATTCAACTTCAACTGAAATTGCAATTGAATTCAATTTAGATTTTATTTAATTGGATTCGAATTCAATTAAATTGAATTCAATGTCAACAATTGGATTAAGATTCTTGAATTCAAATTCAATTAGAAAGAAATGGGATGTGAATTGGTGGAGAAGGTATTGAAAATGTGCTCATGAACATGGTGTTGGATTTTATTTTATTTTAGAGACTCAAATGTGAAATTACACCTTTCCATGCCTCTTTCCTTGGGAATGGGCTAAAAATAATCTAATTTGGAACTATCTAAGTGATAACTTATGATATAGGGAACCTAAAGTTGTCCTACCTAAACCAACTCTAATGATCATCATCATTGGAATCACTTATTGCCTAATGCTAGAAATTTGTTTCTTTGCTACCCAAATTTTTGCCATTCAATTTTGAGGCTACCTATTGAAAAGCTCAAACATTTTTGTATTTTTTGGAATGGGGAGCTATTAATTTAATCAATTTCACCCATCATCCATTCAAATGATAATTTCTCCTTTTATTTACATCTCATCCAATGGCTTAAATGTCACAATGTTTAAAAAGATTGAACAAAAAAAATCCAAAAAAAACTCACATGAATTTTAAATTCTTCAAATTGCTCTCAAAATGCAAGTGAAAAAAATATAAAGGCCAACTTAAAGAGGTTCTTCTTAAAGTTCAATGAACCATAAAATCAAAGTTAATGAAAATAATGATTTGCTATCAATATACACCCATATTCCTCACCCTTGCCATTAGCCTAAATAAAGAATGGTAAAAAACAAAAGGAGGGATATAAATTTTTAACAGCCAATGAGGTGAATTAGCATGCAACCAAAGTGTAAGCTTATTTTCTTTTGGAAAGGATAGGTTGAAAGGGGAGGGGGGAGGGTAGTGTGGGACATGAGTTTTTCCTTTTGGGGAAGTTAAAGGGGTGCATGGGGATGTAAGAAAAAGTTTGATTTCAAGCAATCAAAGCAATTATTAGCATGTTTAATCAAAAGTGTTTTTGTCGCAAATGTTAATGCCATGGAATTCATTCATTTAAATGTTCATCCACGTACTTGACTTTTAGTTTAGTTTCAGTTCATTTTTAATTAAGTTTTAGTTCACTTCCATTTGATTCGAAATTCATTTCTAGTTGATTTTTAATTCACTCTAATTAAATCTTAGTTAAATTTTAATTAAGTTTAAGTTAATTCCCAATCAACTTTGAATTAAATCCTAATTAAACCTTAGTTAATTTTCAGTTAATTCATAGTTGACTCTCAGTTAGGAAGGTGTTCAAAAACACTTTTTTATTCAATGCACACATAAAAGCCTCTTTGAAAACTTATTTAAGTTAAATCCCCAAAAGGGTATAAATAAAAAATAAGACCTTTCATTTTCTTTAGTTTATTCAGCTTAGTTTTAGGTATGATCTTGCACCATAGCCTTGTTATGTTCTTTTCATGTTCATGTTTGCATATGTTAACATAATAAATATCCATTTTATTTGTCTTGCACATCTCATGTTTTTATTTTTAGTTCGTATGTTTTTGTTTTTGAATTTTATAATATTGTTTTGTTCTTTGTTTAAAAGTTAAACTTAAACCTTTCCTTTAACCTTTGTTTTTATGGATATTTGTGTCCCTAACAAGTCCTTGCATGTTTAAAAACATTATGTAATTGTAATAGTTGCCCAATTTCTCCCATATCTTTTGCCTTAAATTTGACTCCTATAATTTATATAATGACTTGAAAAAAAATATTACAACATATCAATTTTGGGACTATTTAGACCTTGAGTATTTTTTTTGTGATGGTCAATCAAAGATGTTCATCATAAAAAAATTTAAAAATTCAAGGTCCTCACAATTCATTAATGAATTATAGTATATTTTACGTGCTTTAATTTTACATGAAGAGATTATAGGTCATGGAAGATGAAAAGTTTCAAAATTTGACGTCATTTGGTGAAATGCTAAAAGCTCCAAGGTTTCAAAATGGGTAGGATAAGCAATCAAATAACCAAACATTTACCACCTATGTAATCAATTTGTTGATTGCATGAAATTAATCAATTAAATATATTTTCAAAAAAAATATTATTCTTTTGGGGCTCAAAATTAATGTTTGCAGTGCAATCCTATCTTTAGGTAGTACCATTAAGAATGTCACACCTTATTTTTCTTGAACCCATCAAACGTTTAAAAATCGTAGGAAACACTTAAATGAACATTTTCATAAAATAAAAAAATTGAATACATTTATTAGGTTCCATAGATTTTTAAATCTCAATAATATAAAAAAATTTGTGTATTTTGATGTTCCTAATCATTGCATTTAGAAAAAGTTTCAAGAACATAACACCTTTTTTTTTTTGTACTTTTTGGTTAGGAACATAAATTTGGAACATGATTTATGAATTTTTTATTAATTTTTTTCCTAAGATAATTTGGAATCGTTTTATTTTTAGGTTTTTATTTGAAAATTAATTAATTAATTATGATTTAGTTATGAATTTCCAAAGTTGAAGTTGTCAATTTTTTAAGGGGCCATTTTAGTTAGGAATTTTTAATTTTTAATTCCCAAATAAACTTTAAGCCATATATTTAGAACATGTAATTGATAAACATGAAAAAAAAAGTTTATAGTTGTGAAAAAAATTAACAAAAAAAACCCATAAAAATGATTTCACTATTTTTGTTTCCTTAACCATTCCTTGAGGTGGTTCTTAGTAGTACCACCTAAGGATGGGTTTGCCTTACAAGACAACCTTTGGACAAATTTGGGGGCATTGCCATGGATAATGTCTTTTGTTTGACCCTCTTAAATTAAATTGTAATTTAGTATAAAAAATCTTTAAGTACATTTTGGTATAAGTTTTTTTTTTTTTTTTGTTT
>Ga0209611_10006391_pt1 | contig 19341 bp, 20 predicted proteins | sample S1TSphgellanicum_3_FD_187693 | JGI IMG/M metagenome (GOLD analysis project Ga0209611, IMG submission 187693) | Host-associated microbial communities from peat moss isolated from Minnesota, USA - S1T2_Fc - Sphagnum magellanicum MG (SPAdes) (version 2) | ecosystem: Host-associated > Plants > Peat... | reverse complement strand
CCCCCAACCAAGGTCTTCTATGTGGCCCCCCCTAAATATTTCTTTTGGGTAATTTCTTCATGTCTTCCTTCTTCAAGTCAAGCATACCCACCCATCTCTTGTAGTATGTAATTTTTAATAGCCCACTTCACTTATAATTTTCATTTCCACCATGTGGATTTTTATTCGTTAATAAGATAATGATAAATGAAAATCCATGTGTTGAATCTATTTTTGAATTAAGCATCTTGACACTTTTAACAAAGTTTAGGGTTAGGGTTTAAGGTTTAAGACTTAAAAACATGATCATCCTTTTTTTTTTAAATTTTTAAAGAAGCATTACAATATTTTAAGTTCAAAGCATTTTAACAAGGTTTAGGGTTAGGATTTAGGATTACAAACAAGATTGTCCTTTTTCTTTTAAAAAGCATTACAATATTTCAAGTTCAAAGCATATTAACAAGGTTTAGGGTTAGGGTTTAGGAATTAGGATCACAAACAAGATTGTCCATTTTTCTTTTAAAAAGCATTGCAATATTTCAAGTTCAAAGCATTTTAACAAGGTTTAGGGTTAGGGTTTAGGATTTAAGATTACAAACAAGATCGTCCTTTTTCTTTGAAAAAGTATTACAATATTTCAAGTTCAAAGCATTTTAACAAGGTTTAGGGTTTAGGATTTAGGATTACAAACAAGATCGTCCATTTTTCTTTTAAAAAGCGCTACAATATTTCAAGTTCAAAGCATTTTAACAAGGTTTAGGGTTAGGGTTTAGAATTTACAAACAGGATCGTCTTTTTTTAAGAAGAATTACAATATTTTAAGTTCAAAACATTTTAACAAGGTTTAGGAATACAAACAGGATCGTCCTTCTTTTTTAAAGGATTACAATATTTTTAAGTTCAAAGCATTGTTCTATGAGATAATCAACAAATTGTGGTTCTAGATACTACTACTTGTATTCTCCCACCTCTCTTTACATGACCATCATGTGATGCTAAAGTTGATATGACCATTTTATGTATTAGTGTTTTCGGATGTTTATCAATCAAGAATTATTAATAATCTCGAGGGTATGAATTTGGATGTGAAACAGATTCAATGGCCATTGCATTGTTGAAACTTGAAACAAGCAAAGCTCACAGCTGAATGAATGACTCTGCCTTCCATGGCAAATCCAAACTTCAAGTGGAATAAAACTTCACTTCCTGGATCTAGAACTTCTCATCTAGATGCATGGACTTCTATGAAACATGCCGATTCATCATATGCACACATTGTACTCCAAATGTTACTCACACATTAGGTCAAGTTTGAGTCAAAATTTTATGCCCAAATCCTACACCAATGCATAGTCTCTTTTCCTATGGGCCAAAGCAAACAAGAAGCCATTCCTTGACACATTCTTAGCATGGTAGAATCACATTCTTAGGGTCAGAATCAGCACACCCCGTGGATTCCGCCTGCTGATTCAGCTGAGAACCAGCAGCCCCAGCCCATTCAGCACTGAGATTTAATAAAATTTCCTTACTTTACAGATACCACTAAAAGAGAGGTTAATCTCTAATGAAACAGAGATTATTATTTCCTCCAAAGCAGAAGGATTCCATTCTTTTAGGGTTGCTAGTTTTTAGGGTTTCCAAGACAATGCCAAGTTAACCCCACCAGAACTCGCAATTGGTGTGCCATTTTTTTGGAGCTTGCTGGACTTGGATTGGGAGTGTGTTGCAGTGATGATGTGTGAAATGGAGTGGGTTGTACTTTGGAGGACTTTGTCCTAGTTTCTTTCATTGATTTTGGGGAAAGAAAAACCCAGAGTGCTCACAGCACTTGCTGCTGACAATTCTCTCAGCATTCAAGGAACATTGATCCTACAATTGAGCTTTTTAGAGTCTGAGCCATGGCATTGATTCTCTTTGAACCTCTTTCCCCTGAACCCAATTGAACTGAAATTCTTTTCTGTGTGCAGCAGCAAGCAGCAGCTTCTTCCATACACAAAAATGCCAGTTCTACTTTGCTGGAGTGAATTGTATTTGAAATGGGCCTCAAAGATGCATTGAGCAAGGAGTTGTAGCCCAACACCCAACAACCGCAAAAACAAATACCCAGCTTCTGGGTAGGTTTCATGATCCAGTGTCTTTTCTGTTTTGAGAGACAAGAAAACTCTTTGCAAATTGTTGCATATGTGTGAAATGCGGCACGAATGTGCAAAATGCTTGATTGATTTTGGACACTCACATGAACTCCATTGGCTTTATGACAATGATGATCACTGTTGGCCAAAGCTTCAAAATTGTGAGAACCTTGATGACGGACTGCTCTGTGCAAAGTATAGGTATGAAAATCATTGAACCTCTTTCACGTTTGATTGAGGGTTTTGCGCACAAAATCTTTGGTTTTGGAGTACCATTCAGAACTTCTTCATAAACCTTGGTTCATTAGGGTTTTAGGGCCATTCATACACTTGTTCAGCCAAACTGGAAACTAACAACCACCTTCAACAATAGCAAAGTAAATTTAGTAACAAACGTCTCCGTTTTCTTCCTTGAAAAATTTCTCCATGCTGGGTTTTTAAAAGCAAATCTCCAAATCAATTTTCTTGAGTTATGTTGAATGACAAGTCTGCAATGCAAGTTGTCAACAAACTTGTGATCACAACTCGTGCACATCTTCAAATTGAATGATCGGATCTGATCTGATGCAAGATTCATAGTTACGGTATAATAGGAAAATTTGTACACAGCGTCCAGGTAGAGCTTATTTGTCTTGGCAATCAATCTTCTAAATCCGGTCAAGTATAGAGCCACAGGTTTATGTGTCTAAGAATACAATGTATCAAGTCATTCTTATGTGAAGCACATCACATGTTTGTTCCAAAGCCCAAGCAACAATTGTTGTTGGGCTTGTTCATGGGCATTTTGTTAATTTGATTTCCAAGCTCCTTTGAAGCATTTTCAATGTCTCCTGTTCTGTAGTTGAGCTGGTTTTCAATTGTGAGAATGGGTGTTGAAGGCTACACCAAGACTCAACACTCAACACTCAACACATGTAGATGACAAGGCATTGGAGCAACAAGTAAGAGGTAAGATACCTACAAGAAGCATATTGTAGGCACAAGTTGTCTCTTGATTTTGAGGAAGAAGCATTATTCATGCATCTAAGAGCATCCCTACCGGTGCGCAGTATGTGACCCTGCAAATTAAAATTGTATGAAGAAAAGTGAACATTTGCCGGCTTGGCTCAGGAAAATGGTTTTTCTGCTGCATATGTGCTGAGGTTGCTGAGGCGGGTAAAAAGCGCAGCAAAGGTATGCTGCACCTGCTAGAAAAGAGTGTAATAAATATGATCTGACTGCTGCTCCATTTTTGTGATTGGCCAATCATAATGATTGGTCCAGGTGGTTTGCTATTAGTAGTTGCCACCTATTTGTAGTCCCCATTTCAGTTTTATGGGTGGGGTTTGAAAGAAGTAAACAACCAAACTTGGATGTGAGAAATATTTTTGTAGGGTCACATACTGAGCCCTTGTGGAGATGCTCTCAGGTGTCCTCCAAATACATTTAAGAAATTTCTCAGAGTGCTTAGTGTGTATCAAAATTAGGGTTTTTTTTCTCTTGGAAGGTATAATAGAACGAACCATTATTTGCCAAAGGGCCCCCAAAATTCTTAGACAAATGAAAAAATGTGTAGGGTAAAAGCTGGCACGGTGAGGACATTCTTGAAACACTTTGGGAATGTTGCTCACCCATGGGCTTTACATGTCATAAAGCATGAGGCAAAGGTTATCATGGAATCCTAACAACCTTGGCTGAAAATTGCAATGCAATTAATCCAAGGGACGTCCCCAAACTCAATTGCCCACTCGAGGCTGGTGTGGGGAAGATTTTGTGTAACCTCCCAGAGGAGGGTGTTTTCCTGCATTGGAACCTTAGTTAGCCGTCAAGGTGAATGTCCCTAAGCTCATCTCAGCCATAAAGCTGAGGGACCTCTTTGGCGGTTATGCTCGGGAAGGCACCTTTGCCCTTGGTTCCTAGTGCATAATGCCCTAATAGCAATGCCTTCCCCTATGCATAGTAACCTTGGGTCAAAAATCCTAGTGTAATGAGAGATCTTCAATGTTCAAATGAATGCATCTGGGCCATCCCCACAATTGTACATATGTAAGGGGAGGTGCTTTTGTTGGTGCCTTTCACCCATGAACCAAGGGCAAACGCCTTGGACCGTTCATAGGTGGACGGCACTAACACTAAGGCCTTCCCCTACAATAAACATACATACATCACAAGGTGTAGGAGTGATATTATGCCTACTCGTTGAGAGCATGAGGGGATATTATGCCTTTAACTAGACATAAGATCTTTAGGCATAAGATCCCTCCCCCTCATAAGGAGTTATTGTAAGGTCCCTCCTCTTTTGTTTTCTAGGAAGGATGTTGTCGGTCGGATATAAAGTGCCTACCAAATACATTAGGAAGTTTCTAGGAGTGCTTTGTGTTGGGGGCACTACCGATTGCTTTGAATTTGCTTGGGCGAAATTTAGGCAAGAAAATCTCAAGCATGCATTTACAAAATGGGCCCAAGAAGTAGCTTTTTCTTCTAAGAGTGGTGGGGGGAATAAAATCCAAAAGAAAACTCCAAAAAAAGAGAATGGGACCCCAAATTTTTTAAGAAGGAATGAAAGTCTCATCTATGACTCTCGAATATTCAGAGATGATCCAAAAAGAAAATACAATACGTATGACTGATTTTCAATACTAATTAATTCTCAAGAGGGACTATCGGAAAATAAAAATAAAAATAAATCCTAAGCCTACATTGCTGAAATTTCATGGAATTAAACTCAAGAGTCAAGACCTTCCCCACTAAGGCCAGTCCGGACCTTTGACATATTTCAATAACACCATTAATAAAAAGAAAAATTAATGTATTTATTCATTATTATCAAAAATTTGAAACATTCAAGTCAGGGCTGCTGGACCTTTTTTCTTCTTTTTTTTCAAAAAATTAATTATTTTGACAAACATTTGTCAAAAAGTCACTTTAGAGCATCTCGAGCAGTGCTGAGTTTGTGACACTGTAAAAATTATTTCTCCCATCCAACTGTAGTTATTTGCTTTTTTTTCAACCCCACCCATAAAACTAAAATGAGGACTGCCAATAGGTTGGAGACTACTAATAGCAAACCACCTCGACGAATCATTATGATTGTGCCAATCAGAAACAGCAAGGAGCACCAATTAGATCATATTTATTATTCTTCTCTAGGACTTGTTAGGGTTTGCCGTGACTTTCATGAGCCTCAGCAGCAGCGAACTGTCCAAGTTACGACAAGACTGGTGTCAAACCCCTTTTGTTGAGCCAAATCGGTATGTTTTGACTTTTCTTCGTCCAATTTTAATTTGCAGGTCCACACGACCTCAGAGCATGCTCTGAGAAACGTGGGTGCAAGTAACTTAAAAAATTCCCTAATGTCAAAATTAGAGTGTGGAAAGTCAGCCAAAAACCTTCAAGCAACACTAAGAAGAATCAATAAATAAGTAATTAATTAATTAATTAATTAAATGGAAAACACCTGGCAAGAGAACAAGTGAAGAAAAAAAGAAAGGACCAAAGTCCAAACAAAAGACCAACCCCACAACAATGGGGAGCCCTAAGAGCAGAAAAACAAGCAAAACCTAAGACCTAGAAGAATCAATATCCTTTGTGCTAATCCTTCCAAGAGAAATGGAACTACCGCTGAAGGCATGGGGAAGGGAGAGAATCCAGGACTACCCACAAATTGTAACTCAATTTCCGGAGATTATTAAAATCAATTTAAAAGTAAAATATTCGTGGTTTGACTCAATAAATTTTTTTAATTAAAAAATTGAATATGTGTGGGTTTGACTCAATGACTTTCTTTAGTTTCCATGGTTTGACTCAAATGATTTTTTTTTTAAATTTTTTTTAAAAAATTCTTTTTCCCATTTTTGTGATGTAGCTGAAGTGGCAATCATCCATGAAACAGTTTTGCCAAGATATGACCATAAAAGAGTTTACGCATTCCAACATTTTTGGCTAACACATGCTAAAAACTTTGGCTAATTTTTTCAAAATTTAGCCAAATTAGTGGAATATACACTTCTTTTTTTTTAATTCCAAAACTTTCTCAATTTTTATTGTTGAAAAAATCCACTGAACCCGGTAAAGAAATCTGGCACATTTTCCCAAGAAAATTAACTTTGTCAACTAGAAAACCCAAAAAGAATTTTAAAATAAAATAAAAAGCAAACATTTTTACCCATTTTCAAAATTAAAAAATCAATTTTGTAACCATTGAAACCAGTTAATCTACCTACCCATTCTTCCTGTGAAGGAATTTGGAGCCAAATTTTGCATGCACATGTTCTTGAGGTCTGGGGGCCAAGTGTTTTCTTCTTTTCCATTTTGTGATGTTGCTCAAGAGGTGATCATCCACAATAATATTTAGCCAAAAAAATTTGGCAATATTCAAAATATGAAAGTTGAAAAAAAAATCTTAAGCACCCTTTCCTGTGGTAAAGCAGTTTGTGATGAATTTTGGCAAATTTTTTAATTTCCTTTTTTTAGGCGAAGTAGCCATATTTAGACAATTTTAGGTTGTTAGCATGTGGCCAAAATATGGCACCATTCCTAAACTTTTCTACTTTCATTTCTGAACTGTAAGCCAGATTTGGCTAAGTTCTCTTAAGCCCCGAATCATTCTATCTATATAAGCATATGATATAATATGAGTATTTATATATATATATATATATTCTTCTGGATACTAATAGAAAAAAGGATTGGATATTCAAGTCTATTGCTGAATTTGCTGCAGCAGTTGCACATCCTGCAAAAGAATCGTTCCAAACAAGTTGCAGCATTTCATGACATGATTAGATAGAGAGTGTACCTCAATTTAAAGGACACAGAATTCAACCCTTTCCCGCAACCCAATTGTTTGATCTTCTTCTCCTACTTCCTGCAGAAGTTGCTTGAAAGATTTCTGGATCTCTGAGCAAGACATAGTGGTAGTATTTTCATTCCATTCGCAAGTCAGGATCCTGGAGCAGCTGTTGTGTCATCAGTAGGACCTGATCAAATTTCTTTCTTTTCTTCTTCTTCTTCTTCTTCTTCTCCTGTTGAAGGTGAATCAGCTTGGTTGAGTCCTAAGAAGTCTTTGGAATTGCTGTATACTACTGCATGATGGCGTTGACAAACATGAGCTTGAGTTTAATACATACCCAACAGCCAACTCTTTACATGCAACATGGGTTACAGCTTCAAGATGCAGCTGACTATAACAGTTTGCATACTACTAGACTTACCTCCAGTTCCTTGATCAATAGGCCATGCTCTGCAATGGGCATGGGCATGATGATGAGCTGCAACAAAACACTGACAATTGCCAGGCTGATTCCACAATCCAAATACTCAGAACAAGATCATGTTGCTCAGCTTAATGACATGTCAGCAGATCATTGGCAGAAGAAGCTGCAAGCAGCAGGCAGAAGTGGGTTGACTACTTATAGGCAGTGCACACAAGTCGCAGCAGCCAGACTCCACCCCACTCCTCAGGTGTCAATATGTGCTTCTCTTCAGACAAATAGTGGAGTCAAACCACTGGTGCAAATTTCCAATCCAGCTGACATTTTACTGGAGGAATTATCGAAGGCTGAACCAGCTGCACCACTGGCTAGCAACTCATCAGCAGCAGATTCAGTGACTGCACTTGTCAAAAGATTGTTCCTGTGGGATTCGCTCCCGAAATTAGGTCAGCCTGAGAAGAAAAAGAAGATCATGTGCAGGCTTCTTCCCTGCTCTCTCTTTTTTCTGGAACTCTGACACTCTGGAGGATCAGATCCGGGCTCTCTCTTTGTTGAAATGCCATGAAAACAGAAAGTTTTCAGCATCAATCTTGATCCGAGAATTCTTACCTTACAGATGAGCTTGATTGTTGCAATGGAATTGCAAAGTTTATGTGAAGTTCTTTGCCAGGCTCCAGTATTTTGGTCTTCCATGTTGTCTTGTCTCTTTGAAACTTTTGGACTGCAACAAAGTCAATGAGCAGTAGTAGCATGCATGGGGCCCATGATTTTGCTTTGAGAAATTTTCCAAAGTCTAACTGATGGAATTCATATATTTAATTTTGCAGACAAAGTGCAGACCTTCAGTGTGTATGAGATCAATGAGCTTGACAGAGAGAGTCCTGCTTACCTGGGTTTCAGCATCTTCAACTTCAACAAGAAAATCACAGGTGGCTTCTTCGGTTGGTTGAAGAATGCTGAGAATACCCTCAAAGGAGCTCATGGAATTGGTGACCTCATCCCCTTCTCCAACAAGGTACCGAGCTTCTTCTTCTTGTACACTATTGACAAGTTCCATAATGTCAACAAAGTTGAGAGCTTGGTTTTGCATTGCAGGAAAAAAAACTTGGATAATAACAACAACAAAAAACACTTCAACATTGCATAATAAAAATGCAGAAATTTTTCTAGAGCTAGCTTCCTTCCTACCCAATGTAGCAAGCTTTAGGGTATCAAACATGGTCAAAATTTCTGTTGCAAAATGTGTATTGACATGCAACACACGTGCTGAGCAATCACAACAAGGATTTTAGATTTCAAGATTCACTAAGCAAATCAGTTCAGTGTGCTGACCTGATGATTCTCTCTGCCACAGCTGTATGATGGATCCTTAACTCTCAGATTGGGAATCACTGCTGGTTTCACAATGGTAGTGCAAGACTTTCCAGGCCAGGGCAGTGACCAGGACAGGAGTCACAAACTCTTCTTCCCTGATCGGTACGAAGCCATGTATACATTTTACATGGGTGATCTGGGGCACATCTCAGTGCAGGTATCCACACTCTGCCTCTTTGTCTGCAACTCAAAACAATTTTATCATGACAATTCCATGCTTGAATTATTTTCAAGCACAAATCATCATTGCAATAGGGTTTGTGGGAAGAAGCATCCACAATCCATCCTTGTAGTATAACATCTCTCAATTTGTTTGTGATAACTTTGCAGGGCCCATTCATCACCTTCCAGGATACGCTTTTGACAGTGACCGGGGGAGCCGGGTTGTTCAGGGAAGCCAAGGGTGTTGTCCATCTGCACAACATCACTCCATACAAGCTTCTGTATACCTTTTACTTGAAAAACATTCCAGAGATTCCACAACGTCTCACTGCGCAAGTGGTGGAGCCAAATAAAGATCCTGTTCCAAATGCTGTGGCATGCAAACCTGGCTTCACCCTTCCTAATTACACTGAATAGGCAATCATAAAACCCAAATCACCAACATGCATTACAGAAAAATCCAGCTTTTGTGATACCGATCCTTTCTTGATTACGCAATGGGTTAGTCTCAGCACTTAGATGTGAGTGACATCCTAACTGTCCTTGCATCATCCTCACTAGATTGATAGGCAAAGGATAGTCTAATAGTATATGTCCAGAGCATTGGGTTCTACCACACATGCAGCAGATGATAGGGCAGTCTGTAGACACAATGAAAATGATTTTCCCAGTTCTGACACCATTGATCTCCATTGCAATAACAATTGATACACACAGGGGTGGATATATCATGACTACTTTTAACAGGATGAAGATGGAAAACAAACGAATATCAAGATTCTTAAAACCCTTTGGGCCTTCTTGTCCTGGCTTGACAACATACTTCAGCAGACCCAAAAAAAAAACCCCAGAAGAAACATACTTACTCAATGCACAATCTTTGTATTGCACATGCAAGAAAATGGTCATCATGTAGGTAACCAATGCGAGAAAACTTTGTCAGCTACTATCAACTTCCTCTAATCAGTTTTCATGCAAGCTGGATCAGGGTACTCAAATCTTTGTTGAACTCCTCAGCTAATGCACCAGTTTCCTTCCATTTGGCCTGTGTGCTTTAGCTGCTGCCGCACTTGCTACTTTCAGTGCCTTCTCTGCAAAAGCCATATTAAATCTGTCCTCAAATTGGCTGTTCTGTTGTTTGTCTTGTTAATGAATGGCATATTTCACAATCTCTCAGACATGACCTTTAGTATGAAACTGCATGATGGGTATTCTCATCCCTAAAAACCCAGGCTACAATGCCAGATTGGAATTTGGAAACCATGCAATACCCCATCAATTACAATAGCACTCATCTGTGGCACCAAGTTGCTCCAAAGGCTTACCACTGCTTCTATCTATCATAATGATTTGCAAGGCATGGTCAGGAGCCATTTTCCTGAAAGTCTGGACATACTTCTCTAGCACAACAGTCACAACGGTATGTGTGAAACTCTTGGATCCTATACCATATAGCAGAGTCGGAACAACCACATCAAATTAATGTCATGCACTCATCAATCCAAACTGTGAATCTCACCCTCTGTCTTTTTGGCATCCCTAACCATCCCAGTGAGCTCAACAGAAAGAGGCTATGTCTGCCTCAGAAACCCTAAACCCTTTCTATCATCTCTGCACTGTATTTGAACGAGGGAAATTTGCTCTTGGGAGGGAGGAAGAAGCTCCACAACAAGCCTGGGTGTGAAGCCTGTTACACTCCTCTTTGATTTTTTTGTCCCTATAAGCAAGTCAAATTTCCATCTCTAGAACCTCCTTTGCAAACAAGCGCCGTGGTGACGACAATCTTATCACCATTCTTGGGCGGGCGATGGAAAGATGCAAAGGAAGACGCATGATCCTCCACAGAGGGAATTTTTGTTCAGCTTCGCGCTGCTGCCGTCCCACTGCTATGTCTGTTGTGGCTTCGGGAGGGGATTTGGGAAGTCTCCGGAATAAAGATTGGAGCAAAGTCATGGCTCTGGTTTGTTGGAACAAGCCATGCTTCAAACACAAAGCAAAGAGCAGGGGTGCGCACGAACGCACATCGCTCCAGCTGATCTGAGCACCAAACCCTAACCCTAACCCTAATTCCCGACCCCGCGTATGCAACGACGAACATTCCTCCACTGCGCATTTCACAAGTCGTCGGACGTCTCCACCACTCAATCAGAAATTGATTGGATTTGCAAGAAGTCGGTTTTGTGTTTGCAGTTTGCAGTGAAGTGTCGAATATGAGAAAGTTTGTCGTTGCATTGCGGGGTTTTTTAGTATGCAGAAGTTTGATGATCAGAAGTGGAAGAAGAAGCTACGGCGTTGTTTGTTGAGCGCGAGAAGAATTGAGAATTGTTCGGAGAAGAAACGGGTTCAATCTATGCAGTGATTACTTGAGCCCCAAAGAGCTAGCCGGAATCCGCGATTTTACAATCTGAATTCGCCGACGGCGATTTCTCCTCGTTTGCAAATCTCGTCACAAGAGAATGACGGGGGATGGAGGAGGAGAGCCAGCGAAGATTCTTCTTCCAGTTTTGCAAAGGGCCGATGAGCTACAAAAGCATGACCATCTGGTGGCGTACTACTGTAAGATTGTTTGTTTGCCTGCTCCCTCCCTCGCCTAACCCTAACCCTAGGTGTATGCGGTTTTTATTGTGTTACATGGAGATACATGCAAGGACAAAGTAGATAATCTTTGTGCATGGTTTTGTTTTGTTGTGGTAATGGCAGGTCGCTTGTATGCAATGGAAAAAGGCTTGAAGATTCCTGCCAAGGAACGCACCAAAAACACAAATGCATTGCTTGCTTCTCTCATGAATCAGCTTGAAAAGGTGCTCATGTAATTTTCAAGTCTGTTGCTACCTCTCACCAGGACTACTAGGCACTCACATACTCTCAAATTTTTCCTGAATTGTGGAATCAGATTCTTAACCTGACAAGCTTTGTAGAAATTGCTTTGTTTCTACATGAGAGAAGACATCTATGGGAGATGTTAGACTCAAGAGCTTTCTGTGTTGTGACACTTTTTGTGACAATAATATGAGTCCTGAAGATTCTCGTGAACCTACTGTATGCTATTACTGTGCGGAAAAGACTAACCATATATAAATTTTCTGTTGAGAGGTTGCTGTCAGCACTGGTTTCTCATCATTTCCTAATGGGGATATGGCAGGATAAAACAGTGGTGAAGCTGAGTTCAGATGACAATATGCACATGGAGGGTTTTGCATTGGGTGTATTTGCAAAAGCTGACAAGCAGGATCGAGCTGGTCGTGCAGATGCGTATGGCCCGGTGCCCCTTCTGTATTTTGGCAATTAGGCTTTTTGCACAAGTTTTTAATGCTTCTCTGTATGCATTCAATATAAATTTTCTTGGAGGATTGGTAACAACATTCTTGTCCTCAGTAGGGGAAGAATTAATCAACTTCACCAGTTTTGGTGTTATTTTGGAAGATCCTTCCTTAAGTTCATTATGTTCTAGAGCTGGAGTGAAATAGATACCACCCACAACTTGTTTGTTGAATCTTCTCTCAGATTTTTCTGTTTTGCTTGCCAGGAACACAGCAAAGAGTTTCTATGCAGCCAGTATTTTCTTTGAGGTTTTGCTTCAATTTGGTGAATTGCAGACCGATGTAAGTTGTGTGATGCATGTCTTCTATTGGTCACAATTTGCATGCTGTATTTTGATATGTGCTGCTGCAAGGCCACTGCATATCCTTCCACTGTGAGGTTTCAAATGGTATTCACAACACTTCATGCTTTGGCATAATCCACAGAATTTTTCATGTCTGATTTATTTTCTTAGCTTTGGTATGTTTAGCCTGCTATTAAAATCACATGTTTTAGAATGAGTATCTAAGACTTAGCATTGCTAACTGTGCGCACAGACATGGGCTACAGAGTAAAGCTTCAGAGCAAAGTGCCATTAATTGGTTTCAATTGCTGGCTGGGGGACAGATTTTGGAGAAACAGAAGTATGCAGCCTGGAAAGCTGTTGACATTCATAAAGCGTTAAGTGAGGGCCGAAAGCCAGTGCCAGGTCCGCCTGTTGATGACAGTGAAGGTGATGCCTGGAATCCTGAGGTTCGTCCTAAGGCAAATATCTCCTCTCTGTTGTCCATGTCTTTCTGCTCCTGTGGAACTCTCCCTTCTGTAATTTGGGCTGCATCTTTTGTTGAATTGCCAAGTGCTTGTTTAAGGAATCATGTCAGGTTCATCTGAACTACAGTGGATATCTCAGAGTGTGTGTTGTTCTCTAATTCAGTTGATAGGAAAGCACTGTAGGCCAGCCACTCCAAGTATCATTTTGTTACCTGGTCAAGTGTCAATTGTTGCCACCTGAAACACAACTTTCTGCTTCATGTCTATTTTGTCCTTTTTCTAGCAAACGCTAGCACCAAAACTGATTCTGTTCCTCATGAAGGAGACAGCTTTCCCCATAAGAGGGAGTCTTACGGGATTTCTATTCTTGAGCAGGTTTCAAAGATAGTGAGCATAAATGTGGCACCAGAAATTCCATCAATCAGTTCAAATGTGGACAGAAACTTGGAAAACCAAGGATCCGGATCTATGGAGCAAAGTTCTCAAGGGCCACCTTTGTCTGATACATCAATGCCCTTAGAACATCCATCTCACCAAAGTAGCAATGCTGCTGCCTATGATGAGATCAATTTGCCCCCTGTACCATCCCCACCAGCCTATCCATCCTATGGACATGACTATTATGCACCCACAGGGAACTTGGTCTTCCCATCAAGTTCTCCACCATCAGATCAGTCAAATTTCTATTCGCAGGCCCCACCTTTTTCTACAGCTGGCACATACTCTTATGCAACAGATCAACCAGGCCCAACTTCTTCTGGGCCCCCAAGTTTCATCTCATATCCATCAAATCATGATGCAGCTGGAAGCCCACAAGTAAGTCAACCAGGCTACAATCCTCAGCAAAATTGGTCAAGCTCCCCTTTCAACAATCCCCTTCAACCACCATCATATCCATCAAATCATGATGCAGCTGGAAGCCCACAAGCGAGTCAACCAGGCTACAATCCTCAGCAAAATTGGTCAAGCTCCCCTTTCAACAATCCCCCTCAACCACCATCATATCCATCTTTTTTCCCTCCAGGAGGATCAGGGTATGATTCAGCAGCTCCACAATATCCATCTGCCACCCATGAGACACAAGATAACCCTGCATTCACTGGAGTACATCCCAGTCATGCTCGCACCGTGAGTGCCCCAAGTGCACCTGACTTATCAGCAGCACACAATACAAATGAAATTTATGACAGCAATTATCAGCCTTCTCCTGCCCAAGTAGCAGAAGCCCACAAGATGTCAAGGTTTGCTGTGAGTGCACTGGCATTTGATGACATTCCCACTGCTATTTCTTATCTTCAGAAATCACTTGAGGTGTTGACCTCCCGCTCTGGTACCAGCTGATAACTGTAAGTATCTTTTACTGCAACCACATGGGTCAATCATTGTGACCAGCTAATCATATTTTTTACTAACCCTTTGAGAAATATATCTTGTAGGCCCAACTCAGTTTCACACTATTCAAAGGCTGAACTTCTTGCAAATTATTGTTTATAAGCCATTACTGGTGCTGACATACCTGCTCTTACTCACTTTGCAAGGCATGTAAAAAGGATAAGTACATTAACCTGCCACATAGGGCTTTGGGTTTTTGGTCCAAGGCTTGGAATTCAAGTTCACTTTACTTTGGGTTTTCATCAAGCAAGGACTTTTATCAAATGAAACTGCCAATAATTTGATTCTTGATGCTTCGTAACTATGTATAACCCCAACTGTTTGGAGAGGTTGCAATTTATAACCCCAGGGGATGTAGTCATGACAGATCAAAATCAAAGCACAAGATGTTGTATTGCCCATTCAGGACATCAATGTAGGACCCCAAATTTCATCAGAGAATTAGAAGAAGAGTGCATGTCAGGGAATGGAATTTTCTAACACAGAGAGACTACATGCATTGCAATGGAGGCTCTTTGCCCCAACTCAACAAAAATTTGAGTGATAAATGGTACATACCACTACACATTGAACATAAAGAAGAACAACTATCAACACAACTCAATTTGTGCAGAACTGCCCTTCCTGTATGTACAGAGGTTCCCTGGATATCAGACCTGAATGTTTAGTTCAGTATTGAAGGAGAAGCTATCTATTTGAATCATCATTGAAGACTGACAAAAATTGTCTATCAATGGTGTATTGCACCTAGCACCATGAGCAGTGCCAAAGTTATTGGTGTAAAGAGTGACACAGATGATGAGATCAAACAATGCCCAATGCTGGAATTCATGTTTCTCATGTCCTCAAAGTGCCACCTCATTTAGCCAAAGACACTTCAAAGACAATAGCTGATCCTGTGAAAAGTTTTCAGATTGGAAACCCCAGTTTCCAGTTCTGGAAGACGCTTTTGCTCCAGTTTAACTTAAATCTGTGCCTTGAGCAGAAAGTGTTTGGGTTAAGCACCAAGGAACTCATGCTACACCAATTCTTTCAGGAGTCCATGCAGATGCAGTGAACAAAGGTTGATCCATCCAACCAAGAGTGAGAGTACCATCCTCTTCACTCAAAGTGTAACCATCTGATCCAAACATGTGGAGGAGGATATGTGCTTGTGCTTTTGCCCTTTTTTGCACAGGAACACTTGAGAACTTTGCTTGGCTCATAAGAATACGCCACTGGGCAAAGGTCTCATGCCTCTCCACTCTCTCCAAACCCTCACAAGCAAGAATGTTGTGAATCTCCCTGCTGAATAGTTTCTCAACCTGTAAACGAGCCTTGCTGTCTCGTGGAAGGTTTGCATCCAAGGAGTCAAAGACTGCTGAGTAGTATTGCAAAGACTCAAGAAACCTTGCCTCAAAATTTGGACTATTATGGCTTCCTTCTTGCTCAACTAGTGCAACCACCCGGGGTCTTGTTGTCTTGAGGAGGCTCAGAAAGTCCTTGATGCTCTCCCCTGAATCGTAGAGCAAACGGTGCAGCTGCATAATACAGTTCACTGCAACAGCCTCACTCTCTTTCACATGAAGCATCCATAACCGAACATCTTCAAGCCTGTCTATCACTGCATGAAATGTGAAAGGAATGTTGAGGGCTTCTGCAAACTCAGCTAGCCTGTCACCTGTGTCCTCAAGATCCTCCTTGCAATCACCAACCCCTGCAGAAAAATTGCAGTTCATAGATCACAAAAGGATAATTGAGTAGAACTAATCTTTGAAAGAAAGGTGCTTCAGAAGCTTGTTTCCAGCATCAATAGAAGATGACAGAAGACACAGTGGAATCAGAGACAAAATATCAGCTGCAAGTCCTGAATGCAAAAGAAACAGGTAACATTAAGAATGATGTGATGTTTTGACTGTAGGATCCAAGTTACCTGTGATACGGATATGTGCTGGTGGCCCTTCAGGCCTCACTGCAAGGCTATGAAAAAGAGCAGGCCACTGAAGGCCTTGCTTGACATCAAAGTCAATCACATGGACACGATCAGCCCCCTCAAATGCTTGGAGTATGATATCAATAGCTGTAAAGTGGGCAAACTTTGTGTATGGTGAGAACTGGTTAAGAAGATGAAACGCTGTTTGAGTTTCATCTTCAGTGTGGTTGATATCAAAGGGAAGCTTTTGGTAGATTTGTGGCCATAGTCGAGTTACTCGGCAAGCCAAGCCTTCAGTATAATAAGCTGCTATACGTTGCATTGAGGTGCCTTTGGGTGATGCCAGCTCCCCAAGTTTTTGTAGAAGATGGTTCAATAGACTCAAACTTTTGGTAGAGACTGCTTCTGCACATGCCAAAAGCAATGTTACCAATTCTTGTCCTACTTCCTGAGTTTGCTGTCCTCCCTGCCAAGTCTTGCCAGGATTTGCTTCTTGTAAATACTCTGAGGCTGGATTGTCTTCCCTGCTGCAATCACTCCTGAATGGAGATCCACTTCGCTGTTCACTCTCATGTTGCTGTTCTGGGTGCTTTTGTGATGATTCTGCACCTGGGGTGAAGGGAGGTGTACAAGTTTCAGTATCCTTCCAACTCCGTGAATCCTCACCTCGAGATTGCCCTGTCAAATCCTCAATCAGTGTCTTCATCCACTGTTTGGCCAGTCTTTCGTGCTGTGTTGATGCTGTGGTGGCAGCTTCCCACTCATCCAGACCAGACAAAGCTTCAGGTGACAAAGTCTCAGCAGTGTCTGAACCATTAAAGGTTTGGAAGGGTAGTGGCATTGCAAGATCATCTTCACAGCTGAACCTAGTCCTCTGCAAACACCCCTTGAAAGGTCTCTCATGCTGTGTGGATGCAGTTGTGGCACCTTCCCATTCATCTAGCTCAGACAGAGTTTCGATGGACAGAGCTTCATCTGTTTCTGAGGTATCAAAGCTCCAGCTTGATGGGAATACTGGATGATTATTTTCTTGTGTGAGTATAGTCCTCTCAAGGAACCCTTTGCCCAACCCCTTATGCTGCATGGATGCCATGGTAGCAGCTTCCCACTGATGAAGACTGGAAAAATTTGCAACTGGTTTGCCCCCAACAGGCTTGCAATTTGGAGCTGTTGTAGCACTCATAGGAACTGGAGTGGCAGCTGAAGATTTGTGAACCTGTGAGGCAAAACATCATGGATCTGGGAGTGAGAAAAGCAAGTAATAAAAAGTTCAATATCATACATGGAGAAAGAAAAAATATGATGAACTCACCAGCAATAGATCAGCCTTAGCATTTAAAGGGCTGTCTGAATGAGTAACTTCTCCCTTGCAATCTATAGCATTCTCAAAGGTAGCAGAGCTTCTTGTGGGATAGGACTTTGCAGACACTTTGACTGGAACACCAACATCATCAGTGACACATGGAGGAGCATTTGATGCCAGGACTGGAACTTGTACATGGGCTGCAAGAGCAGCAGAAATTTTTGCAAGACGATTTTCAATGGAAGTGAGCCTCCCATCAACACATGATTTTGATGATGCAGCTAGGTAAACAGGCAGATTTTCTGCAGCAACTTCTGTGCATTCTGGCTGCCTCAATATCATGGGATTGAACTGCAGAAAATCAAACAATTGGAGATTTAATCAGTCCAGAGCTGGGAGCAGAGATTACATTACTTCCGACTTCTGATTCAAGAATATAGTTTCAAAGGTTTAGGTTTTTCAAACTTACATGATCGGACATCTGCCTGGCATCCTCTGGAGTTACATGTCTGATGGTTTCAGAATGTGCTTGAGCATATTTCACTCTTTCAGGGCTTGCCAGGGCATCCCCCATGTCCATATCAGGGGTTGTCGGTGCAGGTGTTACTGCACTCTGCTGTTCTGCAAGGAGATAACTCAGCTGTTGAAACAGCAATTGAGCTTGCAAGCTCTGCATAGCAGCAGGAGTTTGTCCACTGACAGAAAGACCATCCAGCCCACTCTCCTGCAGCGACTGGATGGTGAGAATATTATGTGCAGCATGTGTCCCTTTGCATGGCACTTTGGCGGCTATGGCTTCGTCCTCCAGGAATTCAATGCCAGAGTAGTCCAACCACTGGCCCTTGAACATCTTAATCTCCCTTCTTTTCTATAATTGCTGTGCTTTTCTACAAACAGAAATGTGCAAGGTATATATTGCAAATCAGGGGGAAGCTGAGGGACGGAGTCAGAGATATGAAAAACAGAGATGATTATCCACCAGTTGAAGAACTCCAAGATTCAACAGACCAAAGAATTCCACTGCAGAAAACCCTAGAAAAAAGACAACTATGTTTCTCCATGCCGCAGTGGTGCTATTGCTCTTTAGAATGTCAACTTTGCTCACCTATTGATTCCTAGAGCGAACAAACACAGAGAGATGGAGGAAAGTTCTTACTTCTCCCTGTCTTCTTCGCACGAGAACTGACGTGATTACTAGCAAGCTGTTTCTTCTGCTTCTCCTCTACTCCTCCTCGGACCGTTTCTCACCATCAGGGACTGTAGTAGCCCTCAAAGGCTTGTTGCTCCGAAAAGAAGTTTCAGCAACAGTCTTGCGTGGGCAAAATGTGGCCCCTTCGCAACCAGTTGCGGCTTGAACTCCGTTCAAATACATGCCCAAACTTCCCCTAAAAATCCTTGACACACAAAACGTGATGATGTCTCCTCCCTCCTCAAGTAGCGCACCCGAGTGTTGGCAAAATCTTGGTCCAACGTCAGGAGGACTTCCGATTCTACAAGCATCATCATCATCTGAAAACCATAACACCAAAAACACCAAAACAGACGGTCTGTTTTTTTCCCACTACACAAACACACACGACGCATCAGCAGCATCCAACTCAATCTTCCTCCTACTCTATTGCTCTATGATCCAAATCTCTCGGAAGAGAAGAACTGTTGTTCCTTGCCGTTGAGTATCTCCCCCCCACCTTGCTCCCAAAATAAATAAATAAGAAGACTTTGTCTTCCCCGTTGCTTCTGCATTGCTGCAAGCCACACACCTTGTTGTTGTTCTCCTCCTCCTCCTCCTCTTCTTCTTCTTCTTCTTCTTCCTCTTGGTCTTCA
>Ga0209611_10006390_pt1 | contig 19342 bp, 9 predicted proteins | sample S1TSphgellanicum_3_FD_187693 | JGI IMG/M metagenome (GOLD analysis project Ga0209611, IMG submission 187693) | Host-associated microbial communities from peat moss isolated from Minnesota, USA - S1T2_Fc - Sphagnum magellanicum MG (SPAdes) (version 2) | ecosystem: Host-associated > Plants > Peat... | reverse complement strand
CCCCCACACCCCTCTCCCACCAAAAAAGAAAAAAGCTTGGTACCCAGTTGTGACACAACATTAAGAAAATTATTGGAACTTAAAAAATAGGTAACTTTGCTTAACTTGGGAACATGAAAATAATAATAATAATAATAATAATAATAAGATAGGTATCTAGACTCTAGTACTTACTTATTTAATTAAGTACCTGGTAGGCTCACTACTCAAATATATTTGACATTTGAAAATTTTAATATTTACAATTTGGAGGTCATATATCTAGGGGTAATAATATTATTATTCTAAATTTAAAAATGTGAAATGAACTTTAACAAAATGTGTGTAAATGATTATGGGGGAGCCCTAGTATTTACTTATTATTTTATTAGTAGGCTTAAATTAACAAAACACAAACATGGTGCAACAACAAAAAATAGCTGAAAAGCAAGTAAATAAATAAAGTAACAGAACAAATTGGGACTCCAAAGTGTAATTATCTTGTTGTTAGACAAGGGACACAAGAAATCCAATAAAAGATCCATGGCTGGAACCATCACAGGGGAGACAAAAAGGGAAGGCCAAAGAAAGGTCAAAAGATGCAAAGCTCACAAGAACCAAAAAAAAGGGGACAGCTAGTTCGTCTCGTGGCAGGAAGCTATCTCACTCATGGTCCCTCTAATGTCACCCTTGTGTGCAAATCGTGATCTCACTCATAGCCCCTCTGATGTTGCCTGTGTGCAAATCATGAGATCTAATAGTAATGGGTGAGGTGAGAGTGAAGAAGCAGCTCTAAACCCTTCTTATGAGTAGAAGCGCTTTAATATTAAGCATTCCAAATTTTTAAACTTGCAAATTTTGATTTTTTCTTTTTTAAAAACTTAATTAGAGACTAAGTATGGGAGGGTTGAATGATGGGTGTGCACTAATTTGATAGCTTAGGAAGAAGAAGAAGAAGAGGAATCCAAGAAGAGGAAGAAGGATATGGAAGAATTTTCAATGTGGGGGTGGTGTGAAGAAGAAGAAGACGAGCTTTGTATAGATAGTATAGCAAATGAGAAAGTGCATGCAAAGTATAAGAAATAAAGTTTTTGATGAACTTGGTACCAAATCCCAAGTACTGGATGAGCACACTCTATTTATACCCTAAAATTATTGGGTGCTGTTTGTGGGGGCGGGGGGGGGAGAAAGGGAAGGAAGCAGACCTGGAAAGAGGGATATAGGGCCACCTACAGATTTCTTTTTGGGGACCTTTTGGGGAGGGGAGAGAAAGGGAAGCATACTCCGAAGGGGTCTATAGGGCCACTGACAGATTTTTGTCCTCACCTTTTGTTCCCATTTCTAACCACCTAATCTTCATCTAATGTCCACATGCCATAAACGCTTTTGGCTTTTTTTTTTTTTTTTTTTTTGGGTGGCGTTTGTATTTTTGTGTAACTGGTTTATGGAGTTTTATTGGGGTAGTTAAGTATAGGAGAAGTGTATAGGAGATCTGGATTTAGGACCCCTCAAGGCAGGGGCGTGGTAGGTCAAGGGTGATCAAAAATTCAGAAGGGCCTGCTGATAGACCCTTCCCCTACAAAAAGCATCGCCATGTGAGTGACATCGGAGAAGGATAGGATTTAGGGTTTAGGGTCAATCCTATGTAACCTGAGTTTTGGAGTCATGTTCAAGCACTATTTCATCTGCTAGTTCGCCTTCTGGTTCCATCAGTTTCATTTGTGTTGTGAATTACAGTAAACTCTTTCTAAACTAATATCCTTGGGACCAATTCGGAAGATATTAGTTTATGAAAGATATTAGTTTACACAAATTATATTGGGGGGTAACAAAAATCAATCCGGAACCTGTCAGAGCAGCATGGAAGGTCATGGATTATTGGGGAAGGTGACAGAACCTTGTGGAGCTTGATGGAGGATCAAAGAAGCACATAGAAAATCATATGACATGAGTGGTAGAAATCTTGGCAGAAAGTGAGGTTGTGGAAAGCTGCACTCTGGGTACTCTCAGAATACCCTCCTTCGCTTTTTTGGTGCCATATGTATGATGTATTAGTTTATAAAATACTATGGGACCGGAAAAAAATATTGAATAGCAATTTATGGAGAATTATTAGATTAAGTATGAGGCCCATCACGGGCCTGTGCCCTCATATTAATTTAGAGAGAATATTAGTTTGCACAATATTAGTTTAGAGAGAGTTTACTGTAATAATGGTGTGGAACATAGATTACACTTTGGAACAAACCCTGGTAGAACCAGTTATCACCTGGAAATTCAAATATTTCACCATGCAAGAATATATAATCTTCAAAAAAATCCTCTGAAAGAAACCAAAATCCTTCAAGATATCATAACTCTATAACTAATCTCAAGTTTTAACACAAGCCAAAAATATCATCTTTCAATAATCCTTGTGTAAAAATAGACCTACTACTACTACTACTACTAAGAGGCCAAAATCCCTTAACCTACAATACTCCATAATGGATCTAAAACACAATAAAATATAGCACAAAATGCCAAGAATATTGCAAAGTTTGGATTCTTATGAATTAGTGGTCCAAAAAACACCCATCATGCCCTGGAATCCTGGCCAAACCAGTAACCACCTAAACTATAAATTTGTCATAACATTGAAGAAATTTGTCTCTCTCATTTGAAGGATCTTTGTCCCAGTGTTTTTCCTGGGGCAAATTTTCCTATTTTTTACCTGAAAAGGATGATTTTCTACACATGGAAAAAATCAGCATTTGTTTGTTAGTTCGTTCATTCATTCATTTGTTTGTTTTTTTTTTGGCGATTTCTTTTCCAAAAATCAGAATAATAAAAATAAAAAGGAATGTTCTATCACAGTATTCCCATTTTTTCTGGGAAAAAAAAAATTCAGAAATTTTTTCCTCACATTTGAATCCTGATTTTATAGTTTGTAGGATTTTTTTTATTAGTTCTTTTTATTATTTAGACAGTTTCTAAAAACCTGTCATCATTTAATGCTAAATCTCTCTTGGGATGCTACCCAATGAACCAACTTTTTAAAAATTCAAAAAAAAAAAATGTCACTGCAAAGGATGCTTGTAAAGGAAAAAGGCCCCTAATTCACCAAATTTCCAATTTTTTAAAAGAAAATTGCCAGATTTCTATAGCAAGTTTCAGCAAAGTGTAGAGGGATACTTAAAACATTTTACTTTTAATATCTGATTCGTATTTAAATTTGGCTAAATATTTTTTTAGATATTGTCAGTTTGGCTATGTCATAAATTGGCCCAAAAAAAAAAAAAAGCTCTGGCAGGCCCAATCAGTCAGGAACTCTCTGAGTTTGCAAGATGAGTGAATTCATTGTTTTCTCATTAGGTCTTGTTCATTGCAACCAATGAATTCACTTGACGTATAGGAACATCTTTTATTGTAGTATCATAATATTTTTTTATGTTAAAATTTTAGAAAAAAATATTTTTTGAAATAACATAATTTTTTGAAAAAAATAAAAATATTCATGAAATTATTTTTTTTCCAACATAAATATTTCTTCAAAAATAAAATACTTGGGCTAAGTTGTCATCTTATTTTCAACTTTTTCCCATGAGTGAAATAAAAAGCTCTCGCCCATGCATTAGGCCGGGTGCAATCGGAAAGTCCACTATAGTTCAATGCTTGCTTGTTAATTCGTCCACTTGAAAAAGTCTCAGCCAATCCGAGGCCCATGCATTAGGCCAAGTCGAATTGAAAAGTCCAATATTGTTCATCACTTGCTTGCTTGCTTGCTTGCTTGCCAATACGTTGAAAAAGTCTGGGCCCATGGGGTTCGTTAAATTGCTGCTGAGTGCAATCAGAATGTCCATTATGTATTGCTAATGGCTTGCTTGCCAACACTTTCTATGGGGGAATAGACACTACCCCTAAGAATGGGGAAGTATGGGCTTGGCGAATGGGGTCAGGTATGTTGAGTTTTCCTTTGGTACATTAGGCCGACAAAATTCACATTGACAAGATTCAATTTGCATGCGTAATTGCTAATGTGAACACCCTTCAGAAATTCTTTTGGCTTTGTTGTTTGGGAGACCCCAAGAGACACAATTGTTGAATGCCTTTTTGTTGCAAAATACAATTGCGTGTAGGGTAAAGCCCTAAGGTAGGGGCATTCCCAAAATAAGGGGCCTAAGATAGAGGTCATAACCAAGTTTGGCCTCACATTTTGGGAATGTCCTCCACCCATGGGCTTTACCTATCGTAAAGCACATGCAAAAAATTTCCATGAACCAAACTTCCATACATCGCAAGACTCTATGAATGGAGGGTTCTTATGCCTACTACTCAATAGTGAGAAGGTCCTTATACCTATAAGTAGGCATGATTTCCCTCCCATCCTTGAGGAGTAGGCATAATACGCCTCCCCATTTTAGGAGGGAAATCGATGGATATAAGGTGTGCTCCACATACACTACAAACCCTAAAATCTCATTGGGCATTTTGGAAAATGCAACCCTTGTAAGGAAAATGCATTTCACAAATTGAAACACACACAAGTGTAAATATTCACTTTGATTTTTACATTTGGTTAACACCCATGGATCAATTAGGGGAGTTCCTAAAGTAAGCTTATTCCCTTAGGGCATGAACTCCCCACTCCTAAGGCATTACCCTACACCTAACAACCTCACCATCCTATCTATGCCTTAAGGCTTGTGGTTCAAGTAGGTGTAGGTACAAAATAACCTTGACCCCTTGTTTTATGATGGGTAGAGTCCCCAAGATGGGGGGCATACCTAAAATAAGGGGCCTAGGACAAGGTGAGAGAGGCTCTAGGATGAAGGTTTAGTGACTTGAGGTTTGGCCCAAAGGCTAGTTTACCTAGGATTTTGATTAGCTTAGGTTACCCAAGTGCACTAGCTACCCACAAGAGTGGGTGTTTCATTTTTCTAAATACTTGGATTTTGGAAACAAAAGATTTTCACTTTGTAATGTTATTTCTAAATACACTAAGATTTAATTTTTTTAGGTCTTTAAATAATGCATACAGCATATTCTTAATATTTTGGTTCAATTTTAATAAAATTATATTTCTGTATTTGCATGAATGGACAAGTTGTTGAGGTCAGGTTTTTTTTTTTGTGGCGAATTTTCGGCACCTGGCGACAAGAAAAAACAGGGCTGGCGAATCCAACAAAGGGATTTTTGAGAATTTTTTTTTAAATCGCCATATTTCGAGGAAAACAAAGTTAGAAGTCGCCAGATTTAGACACTGTGTTCCGTTAGGTCGCCAGAACTAGGCAGGATTCCAAAAAAATCTACTAGTCCACCATTTATTGCTAATTAATGCTGAGGATCCTCGCCAGTACACCTACTTTGAGGAATTTGAAAAAAAAAAAACCCTGGTTGTGGTTACCAAATAGGTTTGCATGGGTATTTTTCCCTGAGCGCCTCCATTGCTGCTACATAGATTTTCACTACTCATAACTGTGCAGCTACTATAATTCCTCTCGAACCCTGTGCATTAAATGATGAGATTCAGCATTTCGTACTGAGTTTCACCATTTCATACTGAGATTTAATAAAATTTCCTCACTTTATGGATACCACTAAAAGAGGGGTTAGGGGGGTGAAAGGAGGCCCAAAGACAGGGTGAAGACAGGGTGAATTTGCTGATTTCTCTATTGGTCCCTTACTTCTTCATCTGCAATTTATGAACTATTTTCCTTGGATTTTGTTTTTGGTTTGGGTTTGAGGGGGAGGGGAAGGACAGTCATGTAAGTGACAATTAACTAAGCTAAAAAAAGTTGTAGTTGTGTCTCTTAACCAAACTTTTAATTCTAGTAACTAGTTCTCTCGGGTGCATGAAGCAAGGTATCATCACACACCTAAATGTAAAATTTAACTCTACTAAAAGTGTGGGCAAATTTTGAAAGGGGTTTTGACCATACAAAACACAATACCAAACACCTAAATGCTTGCAATGAATGGTAGCTCAAATGAATCCTAGCTCAAAATAGTGTAATGTATTTCTTTGTCGCATTTTGGGTTTATTGTTTTGAATGAATGGTGATTGACACTATTTTGTAGTTGTGATTAATGGGTCTACTAATAAAATAAAATAAAAAGATGTGTTTTCACTTTTTTTAACTACCAAATGAAAAAACTATTTGTCATGGTCTTTGAAAAATAAATAAACAAAAAAAACTTAAGCCATCAAGTGTCCTTTGCATTTAACGACCAATAGGTGCTTTGTGCAACAATTGATGAAATGTCTAGTGGCAATAGATTGCAAAACCAATTTGGGGGTTAACAAATGGAAAATGCAATATGTGTGTACACATGTAATCATATGCATTGCAATTAGAAAAATGGAGACATTAATGGTTTCTTGTTATCATTCGAAGTTTGTTTAGTAATTTGAATGTAATATAAATTGGTTTATGAAATTTTGATGAATATGCTTTTGTTTCATAATATTTGCATTCATTTTCAAGCACATTTGCCTATATATGGTCTAGTTAAGATATGGATTATACGAGGCTTTCATTAAGTGGTGATTTCAATTCAAAAAAATTCATGAGATTTAATAGTTTTTATTTATTTATTACATTATTATTATCTTCTAAGATGTCAACATTAAAATCTCCCAAAATGATGATTGGACAATGTTATGGTAAATGTTGAATTATATTATGAAGATTGGAATGTAAACATTAAACATGCATAAGCTTTTTACGCACATACAATGTGTATTGATTTTCAAGTATTAGTATTAAAAGTTGCTACTATGTATTATAAACATCATTAGTTGTTGTATGAAAGAATCCAAATGCATGTGAATATCATACATCGTCGTCAGTCACCCATGACCATCATGGATCAAAACATATGAATATTTTGATGAATATATAAATTTGTGCACATCAATTGATGCATGATATATTTTTGTTTCTATAAGACATAAGATGTGAAACATTTGAAAGTTATGGTCATGGTCAATGTCCTCATAATGTTGGCATAAAGAAGTTGTATATAAAGCTCATATATTTACATGGGAATGATGTAAGTTTTTAAAGTGAGGAATGAATGATATCTAAATCATTGTTATTTTTAATCTTTTCATTTTTGTATGTACATTTGGATTCACATAGAAGTTTTGATATTCATATTCCTCTAGCGTCATGCAATATAATGATTTTGTAAATTCCTAATCCTTCATTTTGTTTTTTTTTTTTACTTAGTCCATTATGCAATCGAATCACAAAGTTAATTCATAAATCATATTGCTCAACATTGATTGTGTTTGTTATGGGAATCACACAATGCGAATCATTTATTTCATATTCTATGTTGTCATTCCAAATGTTATTTGAATGTGATGTTTTTAATTTTGAATCAATTGTACCATCTATTTTTTGTATTTCAATATTACATTTTGTGGTTTTAAATATATTTAATTAAAATAAATTCATCATTCAATTGGCAATATCCATCATGCCATGTGACACTACTCCTAAATCTTGAATTTTTTGGATTTCTAAATGGCGAATGTAATAGAAGTTTTTTTATAGACCAATTTTCAATATCTTTATTTTTATTATAATTTATAAACTTAGTAATTTGAAGTTTGCAACATTTTGAAAAAATAATAATAATAATATTTTAAATACTGGAAATAATTCAAAATGATTAAGATTAATGTATTTGTCTATAATTAATGAACACATTATATTACTCAAATTTAATTTTAATTGATTAAAATTAGCTTATGATTTTATTACAAAAATGTGCTCCTCCAAAGGAAAAGTATTATGAATTTAAATCTTTGAAACGAATCATCTAATGGTAATGAAAACATAAGATAAACAAGTTGAATAACCATTTTTTGAGCATTAAAAAAAAAATATCCAATTTTTGAATTTTTTTATTTGCATCTATTTTATTAGGATGCACTTTTGTATGATATAATGTAATTTTAATGTTATTTACTTATCTATTTTCATCATATATGACATGTAATATGTTGCAACTACATATGGGTCTAAAATAAATTGAATATATGTATTTAAAGACCATAAATGAGCAATATCATGTATATTAATTGCATTGGGTTTGAATTGGGTCCTTTTCAAATTTAATATATATATATATTTTCATCCAAGTTTAATCTAGTTATAAATTTTTTAAATGATGTGCTTTCATTTGGTTTTACATTTTTCAAACATTGAAATATTTTGTTCATTTTTATATGCAAGAATTTTTTTGAAAATGGATCATTCCCATTCATTTTTTAAGGTTATAGGATTTTTTTTCCCTACATGAAAAACAATGGATAATGAAATCTGCAAATAACACAATTGTTCTTCTTACATATATATGTGTGTTGATGTTGTTGGGCATTTTGCAATGAACTTGGTAATAATAACACTTGACAAGAAATATATATATCTACAAACCATTGTATTTTTTTTAGTTGTGTCCATTTGGTACATAGATATATTTTTAATCCATAACAGTCCATGGGACCATTTTCACTATCATGATTTGGAAATTTTTTGACCAAAAAAAAAAAAAAAATGGAACAAAAAAAAAAGGCCTTTTATCATAAGTTTGTGAAATGAAAATGTTTTATAATTATAATGTCTTGCAGATGCAACAAGGTTGATTCATATCAATTTTGTTATGTAATTTTTCCATACAAACAAATTTTCAAATGAATAGGTTTTTCTATGTAAGTAAATTTTCAATACAAACAATGTTCAAGTCAAGTAGATTTTCAATGTAAGTAATTTTTCAATCCAATTTTTTTTTGTAATGCAAGGATTTTTTCAATGATTTTTTTTTAAACACTTACAATTTTTCAACGCCAACAAAATTCAATGCAAATGGATTTCAATGTTTAATGGTTTTCCAACGTGTGTTTGTTTTTAATTACATTTATAATTATTTTTGAGTGTGTACGTATATAACCATGCAACACACTTTTGTGTGTATCAATAGTATATGTGTGCAACTCTAGGTGCATGAAAGAATGTGAGAATGATTCTGTGCATGTGGGTGTGTGAGAGTGAGAGTGAGAGTTCATGTGATTTTATGTGTGTGAAATGATTGAATTTATGTGTCATTGTGTGGGTGTAAATTAACATTTTGTTTTCCTATGTCCTGTGGAATTAAATTATTAATAGAAAGATTTAGATCAAATCTTATTGTATCATCATTAAAACATGTATTGCATTCATATTTACCTTTGTTTGGTTTCAACATATATATATTAGATCATTTTATTTTGATTTTATATCTTATTTATTGGATAACCAATTATCATTAATTCAAGTGAACCAATAGTATGGCACATTCAAAACTTAATTAAATTAAATTTTTTTTGTTCGATTTGTGTGAAAGTATGGTCACAAATGAACATCAAGATGTGACAAAAATAACACAAAATGTTATGATGGGTGGTTTGTTGGGAAATTTCATTATAATTTTTGGAAAACATAATTTTACAAAAGTTCATTTACATTTGAAATAAAACATCAAAAGACATAATGTCTCAATGTTGAAAGGATTTTCAATATATACCCTTACATGTAACTTATAACTTTCAACATTTTGAACCAATTGAATATGTTAATGGTGTATTTAAATTTCTACATGTTTTTAAAACAAACAATCCCAAAATGACCTTTAATTTGGATGAATTCTTGTCTTGTTCAAAATCAATGATACAACTTCTTACATTTGATTCATAGAATTAATTTTGCATTTCTATTGGAATGAAAACTTGATTCCACATTCATGGAGGGTTTGAAAAATAATTGGGATTCATCATGTTGGATTATGTTGTCTCATTATTCAACACTTCTTGCATACAAATATTATTAGAAAAATTGTATTCAATATGTACAATTGTTTTTGAAAAACACCACAAATGTTTTTAATAATGATATTTTTTATTTCATCCATTACAATGCCAATAACAAAAATTGACCAAATTCCTAATCTTCAAATTGAGCATTCCCATCCAATCATTGGTCTTATTGTTACACAAAAATGAAAAAAAAAAATTGATTGGGCACTTTATGACAACAATATTTTTGACTTATTATAATAAAATCTAACTTATTTTGTAAAGAAATTTAAATTCATTAACATGTTTCCAAATAGAAAGAACAAGATCACAAATTATGAATCACATGAAATATACATAAACTAAAAAACCACATGAATATTTCACAATGCCAAAATTCAATCATATTATATTGAATGCATTTTGAAAATGTTCAAACAACCAATTCTTGTAGAACATCATGTTCAATCAAATAAAGTGGAATATCATGTTGAAATAAATGAACATATAAAATTTTCAATACACAATGATATTTATAATAAAAGATCCAAGATGTTCCCATAAATTTGTGTTTTTATCATGAAAGGTTATGTTCCTTAAAACAAATTAAATATTTTCCAATTAAATTGTCAAAAAAACTTTCAATATAATTTTTAATTCAAATAGAACATAACTCAACATCATACATATGTATAAGTTATTTATATAATATCAACAAAGGTAAACCACCTTTATATCAAATGTCGAATATCATTTTTGAAATAAATCATTCCATTGTTCCAAAATTTAATGTAATTAGAAGAGCATTTCATTCCTTCATAATTTCCATGTGCTCAAATTTATGAACTTTATTGTTAGGACAATATAAAGTGCATAATATTGTTATTAATGTCCATGTAAATGTGGATCAAATTCAATCAATATTACCACATCATGAACCAACAATATGAATATTTCTTAAATGATATTTTGAATACAAATCACCTTACATTTTAGGAAATGTTTATCCAAATATGTTGATTTTTTTTTATGGTATTTAATTGAAACCATTATACAAGGATTTGAATGTTATCATTCACCATCAATGGGCATATAAATTCAAATTTTCAAATTCAAAATTATGATAACTTTGATTTTTAAATTGAAAAAAAAATTAGACACCGATAAATTCAATGGTACACAATTTTTGAACACTTTAAAAATAATGGTATATGTTATTGAATATTTTATAATGTAATATATAGTTATAAGAAAAAATATTTACGCTAGTTTAACAACTTAATCTTTCAATATTCTTTGTGATTTTTATACATTAAACAATTATGGGATTCTTTGGTTGATCTTTCACACAACTTACATGTTACAAAATTAAAACTCTTACATAAAATGAAAGATCAACACATTCCATTAATAGTGGGGTGCAATTCATTAGCTTAAATCATTATGGGACCTTAAAAATGAAATATGTTCATTACACTTTAATGATTTCACCTTGTTTAAAGTTATTTCATTATAGAGTCACTATGTAAATTAATTGATTTAATTCACTATTATAATTTATTATGGTAAATGAGTTTATTTTTATGTTATTTAAAATACCTTTGTTTACACTAGGTTATTTTAAATTATACATTAAGTTATTATAAGTTATGATAGGTTATTATAAATTATTATACCCTAGGTTATATCCTAATTTATTATAATTTTTTTACTTTATGTTATTTTAAGTTAAAATTAAACCTAAGTTATACCTTAAGTTCTTTTACATTAAACTATTATATGTTATTTCAAATTTTACATGTTAAACTATTGAAGGTCATTTTATGTTATGTTCTTATAAATAATTCTATCTTAAGGTATAATAATTTAAAATAAAATGAAATGAAATACATTGGAATGACTTAAAGGCAAAATTAGATATGAAAAATTGCATATAATAATTTAAAGGGGAATAATATAAAATAACCAATATTAATAGCATCGGTAAATAACTTAAAATAACAAAATATGGCCTATGGTAGAATAACCTATAATGAAATAACCAAAAATAACTTACTATAAAATAATCAATAATAGCCTATGATAAAATAGCCCACAATAACCTATGGTAAAATAACCTAAAATAGTCAATAATAGCCTATTATCATAAATACCAACGTTATGGAATTTATTCATATGAATGTTCATTCATGATTTGTAATGAACTTGTATTAAATCTTAGTTTAATTTTAATTCACTTTCAATGAACTTCTAGTTAAATTTTTGTTTTCTTTTAGTTCACTTTTAATTAATTCTCAACTCACTTTTTGTTAACTTGTAGTTCATTTTTAGTTGAATTTTAATATATTTATAGTTCACATATAGGTACACATGGTTCACACATGTGTGCACATGGACACACATGGGTGAACATGAACCACATGTAAGTTGAAAGTTTGTTGAGAAACTTTATTAAGTTAGATGCCCAATAAATATAAATAAAAGTAGAATTTCTCATTACCTTTTGTTTGTTTGTTATTAGTTTTGGATACGTTTTTTTTTGGTCACTACATTGTTTTGTTCTTGTTTCATTCTTGTAATAAAATCCTATTGAATTCTTATCTTGCACTTGTTGTATATATATAATTTATTTTTATTTTTTTCACAATTTGGATTTTGGATTAGGCTTGCCCTTCTTGTTTTAGTTTAGGAAATATCATAGACTTGGTTGTTTTTGTGCCTTTTACACTTATAATAAAATAACAAACAATTACCTATGATAAAATAACCAACAAAAACTTATGATAAAATAACTTAGAAGAACCATGAATAGTTTATGATAAAATAAACAATAATGGCCGATGGAAAAATAACTTAAATAATCACTGATAGATTATGATTGAATAAACAACAATAATTTATAATAAAATATCCAAGAATAGCCTACAATAAAATAGGCAAAAATAACTTATGGTGAAATAACTTAAAATAACCAACAATAACTTACAATAAAATAGACAAACATAGCCAATGATAAAAATAATATATAATAATGAAAAATAACATATTATATAATAGCCAAGAACACCCAATGGTAAAATAACCAACAATAGTCTACTGTAAAATAGCCTAAAATAGTCAACAATAGTCAACAATAGAATAACCAAGAACAAAATGGGATAAAATAGCTTAAAATAGTTAACAATAACCTACAATAAAATAACCAAGAATAATTTAAGGTAAAATATTTTAAAATAGGCAACAATAACCTATGATAGAATAACCAAAAATAACTTACGATAAAATAACCTAAAATCATTTTAAATAGACTTTGATAGAATAACAAACAATAGCCCATGGTAAAGTTACATAGAATAACCAATAATAATGTACAATAAAATAACTTAAAATGTCCTATGATTAAATAACCAAGAATTACCAAGAATTGCGAAGAATTGCCATAATTACACCCAGTTTATTACACCTTGAAATGGGAAAATAAGGAGCATTGAATAACATTCATTGTTTAATAAAAAGTGGGGTGCAAAACACCCATTACTTGATGAAAGTAATGTGCACAACACCTATTGTTTAATGAAATTAGAATGCGTGCACCTTGCTTTTGTGTATTTGGGATGCATACACCTAGTTAGCTAGGTGCTTGGGTGTTGGGTACTAAAGCTATGCACCATGTATAGGTGGATTGTCTTTTGAATTAGCTTGGTTAGTACTCGTGGTGAATATGGAATGTGAAAAAATACATCCAAAATTACAAGCTAGTTTGCCTAATGTTGAATTTCAAACATAATTTCCCCATTTTATGTTCTTAAATTCCAAAAGTAACTAATAGGAAATTTTCTTGCCACCTTCATTATCCAATATATGTTTAGGCACAATTTTTTTCCATTGTTAATTATGCCAAAACATGGTTTTCATGACTTAAATAGCTTGTGACTATTGTTTAATTGTAGTCATGTAATCATATTTGGATTTGAATCATGATCATTTTTTCAATTTTAATCATTATTAAAACTATTTAATAATAAATAAGATTGCAAATAATTATATGACTATTATTACAATTACACAATTAATAGTCGTGTTGAACATAGTTGACCTTGTTTGACCAATTTTTAAAAACTAAATAAATACAAACATGTGACTAGGTTTAGCTTAAATAATTGGCTTAGGTTTCATGTAGGTTTGGCATTGGTTTAACCTATTTTAACCTTTACAATTAATTTCATTTAAACCTTAAGATTTAACCTAATTTTAATTTATAAGATTAATCTCTATTAAATATAATTTATAGGTTTAGCTTTTACATTAGTCTACAGGTATAATTTTTACATTTTATATTTAAGTTTAGCCTAGTTTTAGTTTGAAATGTTTAGCCTTAAGATTTAACCTAGGTTGAACCTACATTTAACTTACATTTAGCCTAAATTAATTTGATTGAACCTAAGTACTTTAATTTTGTTTTGTTTAACTTTGGTTAATTTAATTTAACCTAGTTTAATTTAAATAGATTAATTTAATCTAAGTAGTTTAGTTTAATCCAAGTATACTTAAACTTGATTTAACCCAATTTACTAAAATTAACCTACTTTATTCGGGTTTAATTTAAATAAAATAATTTCACCAAATTTAACTTAGTTTAGTTTAGTTCCATTTAAATAATTAAAATTTTTCCTAATTTTTGTAAGTAACCTAGTCCAACCAATTTAAACTTAAGAAAACTAAAATAGCTTAATTCAATTTAAATATCTTAAAACTAAACAATTTTAGCCAATTTTAGCCTAAATAATTTAATTTAACCAAGTTTAGCCTACTTTTGTAAATTTTTGTTATTTGTTTTGTTAGATTTTGTCAAGTTTTGCTTAATTTAATCCATTTTACTCCAAGTAGTTTAATTTAATATAATTTAACAAATTATAGCCTGTTTAATGTACTATAAACTAAATAGTTTTTTTTTCCCAAAATTTTGTCAAGTTTAGACAAATCAAACCCAACTTAGCCTAAATAACCTAGTTTAACCAATTTTAACCAAATTTAAACTACTTTAGATAAAACAACATAATCTTGCCAAGCTAAGCCAAATTTAACCATGTTAAGCCAAAAAAAACTTACTTTAGTTTAATTTAGCCAAATTTAGCTTAAGTAATCAAGTTTAACCTAAATCATTTGCTCTCCCCAAGTGTCATAAAAATTCATGTAAATAATTTAACTTCATATAATTTAATCAATTTTAATCATGTTTTTAGCCAAATTTAACCCAAATAACTTGTTTTAGCGAATTTAAACATAAATAAGCTAATTTAACCAAGTTTATTGAAGTTTCATTAAGTTTAATCTAAATAAAATATTTAGTTAAATTTCGTCAAATTTAAGTTAAGTAACATATTTTGGTCAAGTTTAGCCAAATTTAACCTAAATAGCTTAATTTAACCAAAATTTGCCAATTTTAACCAAGTTAAATTCAAATAGTTAAATTGAACAAAGTTTAACCTATTATAGCCTAATTTAGCCTAGGTTAAACCTAAATAACCTAGTTTAGTCTAAGTAGAACTTTGTTAGACTAGGTCACCTAAATTTAGTTTAAGGAGACCTAGGTTCATTTTAAATAATATATGGAAACCAAAGTTAGCTTAAGTTAGCTTAAGCTAGATTGTTGAGTGACCTAGGTTAGCTTAGGGTGGCTTATGCTAACCTAGGCTAATGTTTTTTTAATATGTTTGTGATAATTACATTTGTTACAAATAAAATGTGGTTATGTAATGGTTAAAGATTTGAACCTTCAAAGTGAAGATGAGGGGGTCAAGTCCTCTTACTTTCATCTTATATATTACTTAATTGTTTAGGAGTAAGTGTTTAACCTAACCTAGGTCCCCTAGGCTTGGGTGTGTGGGCTAGATCCCAAGTAACCTTATTTGACTAAGAGTTGGATGCCATGTGGCATCATATAATTGGGCCAAAAAAAAAAATCCTTATTTTGGATTTCCATATATAAATTCATGAATAGTTAACAAAATCTTAAATTCATCCAAGGCTACCATGTGGCAACAAGAACTTAATCAAAAAAATTGTAATTACGTTTTAAAATTAAATATTGGCCATTGGAAATGTCTTCCATGATTGTGGTAAACATGATTATAGTCATGGAGGACATACTTCCAAATGGCATATACTAATACACCATTTTTGAAACTAGTGGTAAATACAACATGGACATATATGGACTAATAGTCATGTAATCATGGCCAATTGTATATGTGGTTTAGGATTATGGTGCTAATCGTTTATGTAGTAGTAAATACAATGTTTTGACATAGTGTGTTAACTTTCACCCAAAAAATTCATCCATGACACAAGGTAAAATATTTTTCGATGTTAAAGAATATTCAATGCACCCTCCATTTATTCATAAGCAGTTTTGTGCATGCATAATAAGAAGATTGTTGATAGTTTGCAAAGTACTAATTGATGTATACTTGAACTTAATGTTGCAAAAAGAACTTGTGTTGTTAACTCTTCTAATCATTAGGTTCCAATGATGTTAATCCAATATTGAGATCAATGTTTGTTTGCACGCAATAGGGTCCATTTGTAAATTGATACAGTTAGGAACTAAGTTTAGTTTGAAAATTGTTTATGCTTTTGAAGGAATTCAAAGCAACTTTTACCAAGGCTTGTATTAATCCCTAAAGGTATAATCCCATTTTTGTCATGTTTTTTTCAAAACCAACTAAAGAAGTTGTTTTTTAGTCTTTAATTTTTGCACCATGCACAAAGTATCAATGAAAAAATTTAATTTTTAAAAAAAGAATTATTTGTTATCAATTTCATTGTCAAACTAATACCCCCAATTATTAATTAATCTAAACTTTTTTTAGTTGATGTTAATTAAATTTATGCCTAAGGGATAATTATCAAATACATGCAATGTTGGGAAACACCTAATATATCATTCAAGTAGGATCTAGGGTTTAGGTTTTTTTGTGAGCTTATTATTTAGAAATGCATGCCCATGTGGAATATTTGCAAAGTCCAAGTTCAAAAGACTTTTGGACTGTTATTTAGTGAAATGATTCAAAATTATTGAACTAAACTCTCAATGGCCATATATTACACATGTATGGCCAAGTTATATTTTCATCTCCTTGTTTATTCATTGACATGACCAATTAGAATTTGACAAAGATATGCAAATGCATTTTCAAACTTTTATTACACAATGATTTCATTGCGTTTCAATTTCCTTTGTAACCAACCCAAGTGTTAGACTTGAGTTCCATCAAAGATTTACTTTTTTGATAAAGTCCAAAATTGTTGCTTCAAACATTTAGGAGATTATGTGTTCTAATAATAATTCATGGTTGTTGGCAAGGACAAGAAACATAAAGGGTGGGGGTAGCATAAGGAATCAAAGGACTTGCCCATACTAACTATAATTACTAGAAGTAAATAAAACAACCTTTGAAGATTTGACAACCATACTACATTAGATTTTAAACATGCCCATGTAATCTAAGGTTGGACTAGATGAAATATGGTAGGTTATTAAAATTTTTAAGGTTTAAAGATTGATATATCACCAAAGACACATTTAAAAATATTGCAAGTTCTTGAATCATTTCAAGAACTTATTAAAATGTTGTTGGTGACATCTTCAATTTTTGTTCAAAGCACTTATCATTTAATCTAAACATGCAACTATGCAAATAATTGAAGATTCATGGAGTTTTCTCATTTTCATGGAGATATCAACGAGATCCTATGAGGAGGTAAGCATGCTAGAAGAATTGAAACCAATTTTCTTGTTCATCTTTGTTTAATTATGAAGTTCACATCACTATCATTAATTAGTTCACATCACTATCATTAATTTGAAAATCACTTTCAACAAATGTGGTAATAACTTTGCATTGATATCACTCTCAAGAATATCAAGAATATTTTGTTTCTCACTCTTGCATTAAACATCTTGGGAAGGAGGCAGTTTACAAAAAATGAATGATGATTTGAAATCCCAAGGGGGATAGTCAGTGTTAAAATTTTAGACTACTTGAATCAATTAAGGATTTTTTGGGAGGGGATTAAGTGTGGGACATTTTTCTTCCCCCACATTATTACAACTTAATTTTCTAAATATGCATAGATTTCAACCACCTTATATATAATTATAATATTTTTTGTCTACATCCAATTACAATGATCCCCTACATTTAGTGAAATTTAGTAAGTCTAAACATGGAAAGGAAATCATGGTTGTTTTTTCAAAGGTTGATCACTTGCATTGTGAAATATGACACAAAAGAATAGTTATCTTAATGCATTTTAACAATCTATTTTGCTACATGTAGGGTCAACAAATTTTGTGGCCAATGCAACTTTTACATGTGAAAATTTGGTATTAAACAACAACAATTACCAATACAACTTATAAGTTGAGAAATAATATTACCCAATTCAAGTTCAATCTTTAGCTAATTCTTAATACACAAATGGAACAATAAAAACATAACAAAAAAAAACTCAACCTAACAACAATTCCAATGATCTTGCAATACTATAACATATTCAACACTTCATATGAACACAATAAAAAAAAATTGATCATTTGTATATGATGGGCTTGGCAAATTTATTATCATGTTTAAAATTTTGCACAACATGTTGATGTTGCTAACAATTCCTTGTGATCCAAAGAATTCACAAAGATATATGAACTTAATAATTGATTTTTTAATAAATTAAACAACAAACCACATTTAAGTTATGAATGAGAAATTGAAACAACAAAGAGGCACATGAATCAAAAGGTGCAATCACATTAAATTATTTATTGAACCAATTGAAATCATTGTTTAATATTTCATAATTTATATTGATAATTTAAATTGTTGTTGAAAGTTTTGGATTTATTTATATAACAACATTCATAATGTGTTATGAAAACATGTGATTAAATTTGAAATCAATCTAGTGAATACACAATATTTGTAAACGTTTAAAAAGTAGCTGTAATCATTTAAAAAATGAATTTTAAATTAAAAAAGTTGTAGCTTCTTGAAGAGATTTGAAAATGACATATTTTTGAATGATTAAAAAATAAACCATAAAAATTTATATAAAATTTATAAAATTTAAAGACTTTTTGAAATAATTTTTCAAAATATTCCAAAAATAAGCACAATTTAAGCAATCACTTAAGAAGTTACCTTTAATGCATTATATTATGCTTGGACCCAAAACATTATTATCATCCTAGGACAAGATTGAACAAACTTGAATTGAAAATAATACAAGAGGTCTTAAAAACTCATAATCTACTAATTGAACCTATTACAAATAATATTTAGAATGTTTAGTACATATGTTATATTTTTTCGACTTTTTTTAATATAGTGAATCAACATACACCCTAAATTTATTATATGTTGATTTTTCAAATAAACATAACCTTATTATAGAACTAATTAAATTTTAATTCAACCAAATAATCATTATGTGTGACTATATTTTTATTCATGTATTTTATAAATTCAAAAATAAATTACC
>Ga0209611_10006383_pt1 | contig 19352 bp, 13 predicted proteins | sample S1TSphgellanicum_3_FD_187693 | JGI IMG/M metagenome (GOLD analysis project Ga0209611, IMG submission 187693) | Host-associated microbial communities from peat moss isolated from Minnesota, USA - S1T2_Fc - Sphagnum magellanicum MG (SPAdes) (version 2) | ecosystem: Host-associated > Plants > Peat... | reverse complement strand
CCCCACCGACAGTGTCAGATTCAACCTTGGTGCCCTATTACACATTAGTGACATATTCAAATTGGAACAAAGATGGTACCTTTTTGTCCATGGATCCTCCAAACTAATGCATATTATGCTATTCCTCATGTGATGCCCATTTCAACCAATCTTCGTAGTCATTTTCCTCCAAGACTGCCCCATTCATTAATTCATCCACTTGCTCCTCCATAACCAAGTTCATATACTAATGAGGAGCTTCAAACTTAATTAGGTCATTTAATCCCGAATCCTTGAACTTTACAACATGTTCTTGTTCTTCTTATACAATCAATTGCAACTTTCTATCCTCTATCATTGGTTTAGCATTATCAAACTACATGTAGATTCAGAATCATCCTCAAATTGACTTCCATATGATGTTTGCCCAATTAGCTTTTCCCAACTTGCAAATTCATGAACTAGCTCCATTTGTGCCATCTTGTCAATTATGTTCAATTGTGAAAACTCAAGAATTACTTGACTAGTGACATTCTTAGAATGGTTCAATTGTTCCATAATCAATTATAGCATATTGACCATGTTAAGTGGAAGTACTTGCACATTGGATCTTGGGCCTTGTCTTACCTATATCAAACCTCTTTCAATATCCACATGAATCGCTCCAATTTTGATTAAAAAATAAAGTCCCAACAACATGTAACTATCCATGTCAACCACCATTAATAACATGTTACAACTGGTTTCCCTTATCCATACAAGTAGACCTTCAATTCTTTCAAATGCTTGTGTCACCACACCTGAAGCTATTTTATAAGACTCAAATCCCATCACCAAGTGCATAATCCCTAACTCTTTAACCACTACAATTGCCAACAAAGACATTGATGCCCCAATGTCGACAAGTCCTTCCACGATATAGTTGTTAATCGCCACCATCAAGTGTAAAATCTTATTCATGTGATTTTTATTAATGCTAATATGACATATAGCCAGTAATTGCCAAATCATTGTGTTCATTGGAACAATCCTATGTTCTTCATCCTTCCGCCTCCTTACCAGTTTCACCAATCCTTCTAAATATTCCTAGAACTGTCAATATAGTTTCCATGGTGTAAGATATATTTTACTTTTGATGAAATGTGTCAAGATTTTAGACTTGATAGCCACTTGCCTTTCCAATCCAATTCCCACCTCTTTCCTTCATGATGAATCTCCTTTTGGTACATTAACACCCCCATGTTCTCTTATAATATCCTCCACATGCACCCTTCGCTTAGGAACCCTAATGTGTGAAAACAAATCATGATCGCTTCCACAAATTTTATCCAACTGATTTTGTACTACTTATTCATCATCAATCATGACTTCTAAGTAATTTGTAATAGTTGTGTTTATCTTATAAGGATCTCTCTTTTCCACCATTGTTCCTCAGTGTGCTTGAGACTTTCACAAAAACTACATCTTAGTCTACAATTTTTTGTCCTATGGAGCCCCCACATTTTTAGGCATTTTGGTCTAAAGGTAGTATATTTTCAACAATTTGTAGCAAGATGGTCTTTTGTCCTACAAATTGGCACTTGTTGAAATTAATGGAAATTCTTGAAATAGATCCATGTTTAGTTTGCATCTTAATTTTCCTTTTCAATAGATTGATCAATGATTCATTCAACAATTGTATTTGTTCTCTATTGTACTTTCCCCAACTATCATGTTCTCCTTTTGCTCTTCCTTTAGCAACTCAAAAGGAGTTTCACCAAGTTATGCTAGGACTTTTTCTACTTCCAGTGCAACATTGAATAGAGCTTCAAAATTGGCATAATCTTTCATCACGCACATCTTTATGATCTTAGGTCATAGTTAGGACAAAAATATCTTTCTCTGCTCCACATGCTCCAGTTTGCCCTTGCGAACAATTTTTCCATCCTATCATAGTATGCTTGAACCCTTTGTTTAGGTTATTGTTTAATAAGATCAAGCTTGGCCTTCACTTCCTATTTATCAATTGTACCATATTTTAGCAACATGGCTACCTTCATGGCTTGCCAATCTGTGGGAGTAATCATCAGTTTTTAAAACCATTCCTTGGACTTACACTGTAGATTGAGCCTGCCAATCTTGAAAAACTTCAATTCATCTATTATGCGCCACTTTTGTTGCCATTTCTAATCCTTCTACCTAGCCATGAACATCTTCAAACTCTTTACCCCAAAACAGTTCATCCATTCCTTTGGGGTTTGTCATTTTGGGTTTTCTTCTAAACTTTTATGGTTGCAAACTTTATAGCATTTGAAGATTATAGTAATCTTCCTCCTTATCCAAAACCCAATGCCAAATCTATTGTTTTAAAACTCTATTTGACCTAATTAATTTTCACACACAACTTTTAGACTAACTTGCATGTTCAATTCTAATGAACATTTCTTCGATGTCAGGCATACAAATTTTGACATAATGTTGTTTAGTGATATCCAACAATGGACTCAAATGTCACCTAGCCTAGCTACATGATGTTCAATTTCAAAACAAAGTATCTTGAAATCAAAATGGAAGGTTTAAGTATATTATTTGCAATAAAAACATTTTAGTTGATTCTTCAACTACCATCTTGTCACAAAAATCCTTCAATACAATTCAAACTTTTGATTTGGATCATCATTAATCATTGTGTACTCTCCCTTTGAAGCTGATGTTTCTCATACTTCATCTTCTCCTCATGTTCAAAATTCCATAGCCATTCTCCACCATTCTTTTTTCCCAACCTCCACACCAAAACCTTTGATTCTACTCTAGCATGTTCAACTTTGACAACTTTATCCCCAACAATAAACAATACATCTATCCTTGAAAAGAAAAACATAACTTTGTGATGAAGTGATACAACAACCATGGGCAACCACAAATCCCCTACCCTTGGTATTATTTCAACATTCTCATGTAGTTGAATAGTAAAAGGTTTGCATGGGCAACCACAAATCCCCTACCCTTGGTGCTGCTTCAACATTCTCATGTGGTTCAATAGTCAAGGGATTGCATGAAAATTATAGAGAAGTAATATCTATCTTGGTGTCTAGCAACAGTTGTCCAGGTTCCTACTCCATCCCCTATCTTTAACTAGATTTGAATTCTTATGTACATTCTTGTGTGAGAAACTTGAATAACCAGATCTCCTATTCTTGCCAAATCTGTGTTTAACCCAATGATGCTTACCACACCAAATCCTTGTAGACACAAAATGACAGTTCTTTCTTTAGGTAAAATTTCAAACCTAAGAAATGGTGCATCAAATTCACTCACCTTTAATATCTTATCCTTGTCCTTGCATTGAATTTCCCTCAAATAGTCACTCCTCCTCTAGTCCATGGTCATGCAGTTGGCATACTTCTTAATCCAAATTGTAAAAACCCAACATTGTCCACAAAACACTCATGAGCACATAGGAACCCCACTTGGAAAGACTTGCTTTAATACCAAAAAAAGGAGGCAACTTAAATCTCAATCATTCCATTCAAGCAGTAGTCATTTTTTCATAATAAATCCATGATTCATACACAATATTTTTGGTTCTTCAATATTATTGTTACTTCTACCATCCAAACTTTCCCTAACCATAACATTTATTGGTTTCTCTTCACTGACCATCTATGAATCTTATTTATTTGTTAAACCTATCTTCCACCTAATGATGTTTTGTAAAAATCGTTAGATTAGATCTCTCCGCATTCTCTTAATTGGCCATCTTGGTTTTACACAACATCAAATCCTAAGCAACCACCTCACAAATGTACTTTCAATAGTTTGCTCAAAAATTAAATAGAGAAAAAACAATATTCCCAACCATGTTGACTTCCTTGGAGTTCCCAAGACAAGGGTCTCAACTTTTTGAACAACACCCAAACTGAATTTCTCACATACACTTTCCTTGCATCAATGGTTCATTTAAGAATTAAACAAAAAAGAACATCAACCCATGACAACACTTTTTTTTTGACATGATTTAGACACCAACTTCCCTAGAGTTCTTAATACAAGGGTTTCAACTTTCTAAACACCACCCCAATTGAATTCCCATGGATTGATGTCCTCTCAGACTGGCTAGCATTGTCCCCTATGGAGTTTCATCAATTCCAACAACTCTATTTATTTGTTCATTCATGCCATTCTACGATGCTTTAGACACTTCAACTTCAATATGCAACGGAAGAACACTTAGAATTGGATCATATGCTAGAACAAACATGTCAAGGGCATTCTTCCCATCAACATCTACTTCACACGCCTTATGGATTTTTATGCCTATTTGCTTTTCATAGTTATCATCACACACCATCTATTAAGAACAAAAGGAAAAGAGAGCTTAACTTTTAGAATCCCTTCCTCCTTTATCATGGCTTCCCCCATCTTCTCCACAAGCTTGTCCTCCTCAACCTTTGCAAAGCTCACCATTTCCAAAAATCATTGAAGAATAATAAACAATATTCATTGCACTCGTCATTCAGACCTTCCACAAAGCAAGTGAACACACAAAGCTCTTGAAAGAAATAACCTGCAACAGACAACACAAGCACTCCATATCCACAAAACCAAAAACAATTCTATCACCTAACCCATCTCCTATCGTTTTCTGCACTTGACAACTCAATCTGCCAATTTATTAGGTCTTCATCCCAATGGATTTTAAGTTAACCTCCTTTCATCCCACAAAGGTACCAGTGTGGGTGCTGCTGGTTCACCTTGGTCTATATTTCCCTTGAGGATCTTTGGCCATTGTAACCAAACCATAGTCATGATTTCTCTTCCCTTTTGCTAAAGAAGACCTGAATTATTATTATACCTTTAACCCAAATTTGTCAGCAGGGCCAGAACAACAACAACAGCTCCACCAGCTAAAAACTCAAAAGAGAGGGTTTCGGTCCAACCCCATTTGTGGGAAAAGTGGGAAAATCCATTTGCATTTTGTCCTTGTGACCAGCACACTTCTCTGCCAAAACGAGCCTGATGATATGGAGTAATTGATGGGGAGGGGGCTCAATTATGTGTCTGTTGTCAGTTTGGCACTCATGAGTCTTAATACTCTTTTGTCCCTTTATTTGACAAAAAAGGATAATTAGGACACTACCAAGAAAACTTGAGAACTAATAGTAATCATCAAATTTGCTTACCTATCAAGTGTAAGTAGTTGATAAGGGTTTTTGAAGGCCTCTTGGAAACAGTGAGATAGCTAAATAGATGCCCTGATCTTGTGTGTTACCCTGCAAAAATATTTTTCACATCCAAGTTTAGTTATTTACTTTTTCTACGACCCCACCCATAAAACTGAAACAGGGACAGCAAATAGGGGGTTGGGGAATACTACCTAATAGCGAACCACCTGGACCAATCATTATGATCGACCGATCAGAAACACTGAGCAGCAGTCAGATGATATTTATTACACCCTTTTCTGCAGGTGCACAACGTTGTTGCCCCATTTACCAGCCACCACAAACTGTGCAATTATACTGAGCCAAAACCAATTTCCTGAGCCAAACCCGCATATTTTGACTTTTCTTCATTCAATTTTACTGTGCAGGGTCACATACTCAGCACCGCTGGAGATTCTCTAAGAGCAGCTCCACCCAGGCCATCATGGGTGAACCAGCACCAACTCTGGTACTTTAACCTTCTTGAGTAAGGCCTCTTAGAGCTAAAAATTAAGAGAGGAAATGTGAGTGAGGGAGGCTTAGTGAGTCTCGTCTTAATGAGTGTAACTTAGGTAATGAGTCGAGTCCAAAAGAAGCCAGATGACTTTACGTTAACCCAGTGTGTCATGGGATGTGCAAGTAGCTATAAAAGTCAGGTGTTAGGAGGTGTGTGGAGCTTGGGGACATGGGAGCACAAGCGACACACCCAAGGAACACTTCAAAAGGAAGGACAGTGCATGACACCTAAAGGTGACCTATAAAAAAGTTTGGCAGCCAAATTTGGGCCAAAAATTTCAGCATAAATTCGAGGAGTTTTTTGAATTTGGGTTAGGGGATGTAGGGTTAAGGTTATGGAGTGGTGCAACCTCTGCTCCTTTTGGCGGGCCCGTGCATAGGCATGCACAAGCCCATACTACTTCGTCTTCACCCACATCCAATTCGTAAACAGTAGTGGCCACCATGGGGAGACTTAACAAATGAAAGTAGCAGCTCAAGAGACTAGCTGAGGCCAAGCAGGCACGTCATGACAAGGATGAGTCTGGACGTGAGGAGGAGGAGGAGGTGATTGTGTTCGACGGCGAGACGATCGTTGATGTTGACGTTGACACGCTTGGCGAGGACGCTGTTTGGCAGGAGGAGGAAGAGCTTGGCGAGGACAAAGTGGAGCAGGCGTACGGACAGTTGGAGGAGTTGCAAGTCCAGTCGGAGAGCAAGTGGCCTGCCCATTACGTAGGGAACCCGGAACGCTCAAAGCGCCGGCATCGCCAGAAGCAGAGGAAGGCAGCCGTTGGGACCAAGAAGCTAACCTCATTCTTTGCGCCTGTTGTCAACGGTGACAACAGCAACAAAGACAACGAGCAACATGACACTTATTTAGCCCTAACCCTTAAGCTCCCTATAAATCCTTGCGGCCAAATATGGGCCGCCCCAGCCAAATTTGGACGAAAGTCATCAATTTCAACCGACATTATCTCTGCCAAAAAAAAAGATTTTGACAAACGGGTTGCGTAATTTTGTTTAGCATGTGAAGTACTGCATAAATATGCCGAGTTTTTGGGGTTACACGTTGTGTGGAAAGAATATTTAAGCTTGACATCTGGGGTTGCCTTTAGGTGTCATGCACTGTAGAAGAAAAAATCATATTGCTTAAGAATGACTTTTACTACCCATTTTCTTAAACAATTTAGGCTGCCCATGATTTCACATTTTCTCAAAAAAAAACCCTAAAAGTTATTTTTTATAATATTTTTAAAAAATTACTTCATGTTTTATTTAATTCGCATCTTCTGACCTGAAATTTTTTAAATTTTGACTCATACAAAAGATTTTTGTGAAAAATGGCCCTAATCCACTCAGCTATATTCCGGAAAAAAGAGTCCACTGACAATCTTTGTTTTTAACACCTGCAAAGTCCTATACAATTAAAGTTGCCAGACATCTACAACAGGTTCCAGTAAGTAATTAGCCAAAATATAAACTAATTCTTAAAAATTTCTTTCTTTCACATCTCGTCTATAGCCAAATTTCACCAAATCTTCTTGTGGCCAGTTTGGGAACATCACAAAATTGAGGAAAAAGGGGGGAAAAAAAAAGAAAAAAAGAAAATGCCCCCTGCAGAATAACAGGTGATTATCAATTGTTTATTTGATAACCTACTCAGCAATCAATTTTTTGTGATATTGATATCAAGCTGGTCCTAAGGGGCTTTTAATTAAAATAATTAGTATTATCGTTCAAAAAAATTGTAGTAGTGTTCACAGATTGATAATCTAGTTAGATGATATTTGGGTCATCCAAGTAGGTTATCAAACTTTTGAAAACACAGTATCAGGCAGTTATTAAAAAAAACAGTAAGCAACGGGTAGGTTATTAATAACCGGCTTGATAACCGGTTCAAAACCAGAACAATCAGCCAACAGTAGTTTGGACCTGTAACGTTTCCCACATGATAAACTGGCCTCCATAAGCCTCACTATAAAAAAACACCTGCTTTTGATTGGTAAGCCATAATGATTGGCTCAGGTGGCAGCATTCAATTTTTTTTATTTTGGGTAAGTAACTTTTTAGGGTTTAGGGTTTAGGGTGGATTTAAACCCTAAACCCTAAACTTTTTGTTTTGTGTATGAGAACTTTGTTATGGGAATCAACCCAGCCTCTTAGAAACCCACCCATTAAAAAATTATTTTAAAAAAGTAAAAAAAAAAAAGCCTTAAGTGCAAAGGAACTTGAGTAACAAATATATACTACCTAATCAAGCAGGCTCTGACAACCCCAATAAAATTTCCTAAAGAACAGACTGACAAAACCCCAAGCAAATTGCTTGCCAGGGATGATGCCATCAGCAGCACCACCACCAGCACCCAAACAACATGCAACACATACACATCACACTGCATGTGAGTGAAATGCAGTTCTAGTGTGACACAATAGCAACCCACTGGAACTGCATTTCAGACATGTTATGTACGAAAGAAAGCAAGCAAGCAAGCAAGAAAGAACAAACAAACATGGAAGTTGCATATTCAGTTGCATATTCTTCCGTATAATAATTTAGGTAACAAAATTTCCTGAGTCAAAAATTATTGCAAGGTGGTTGTTGTTGCAAGAAATCCCTCTTGTTGCTCCAAATCCCAATCTGTGTACAGATTTTGTGGAGATGCAGAAGGTGACAAGTTACAACAACAACATCTACCCAAGTTGTTCACCAAAAGGCCTAAGCTTTTGGATTCCCAACAAGTTGAACAAACCGTCCTCCAAGGGAACTAACTGTGCTGCATAGTCCTTCTTCTCCCACCCAAAACATGACAAAGAAAGAACATTGGGACACTTTTTGGGCTCATTTTTTGTGCTTTCAAGAACAGAATGTTAGTAGAAGACCCACGAAATTGAGATTGAAAAGATCATCATACATACTATGTTGACTACCATTTATGTCTTAGTCTTCTTTCAATTTGTTCCTCCATTTTCATGTTTTCAAGTCTTCCACCCTTTTGTCTAGTGCCATCTAACTTGTCAATCACACCAAATGCTTCTCACCATGTTTTCAAGTCTCCCACCCTTTTGTCTAGTGCCATCTAACTTGTCAATCACACCAAATGCTTCTCACGACATCCCTAGTAGTTTGTGCATTTGCTTGTCATCTACATGGGCATCTCCTAGTTGTCAAATATATCAATTGTGTTTTGACTCATGACTTTTCATTATTTGATCGATTTGCATTCAAAGATCTAGTTATTTTCGCAAATTCTCTTATTACTTTTGAGAGAGGACAATATTATTGTGCATCGTAATTTTGAAATTTAGATGTACAAGGTTTAGGGTTAATTGGAAAGACAAGTGGTGGATGCATTTAGTCACCTTTAGTAATCACCTAATTTAATTCTAAATATCCACATTATCTTGGTTTAAGGTGCCCAAACAAGCCCTATTTTCGCTACCACCTTCAAAAGATTTCAATTTCAATTGTACTCATGGCATTCTTCTACAAACACCAATGCATGTTCAAAGTCCTATGTAGGTATAGGAAATAGAGTTTGTCTACAACCCTTTCTATTGTCTTTGTCTAAATAATTATGAGGCTATGGGAAAATGTATGCAGCTTGAAAAAAAAAAGGATTGAAATGGATTGAGGCAAATTAGGGTTAGGGGTTGTTACCAAAGGGACAAATGATGGGTATGGATAGAACTTGTATTGCATGAAAAGCCTCCTCTTTTCATGGTTCTACAATGTGAAAGGACATTCTCAAGGACTCACAACCATGGCGTGTATTTTGAGCATTAATGCACCTACACCATTTACTTACAAGAGCTTGTAAACTAGCAAACATCTTCAGAATATTGGAATGAATAATTATGTTTCTTTATTTCATTTGTGAGAAAATTCCATTCTCTTTATATTTTGCTAGATACCTTATCAACCATCGATTGAAGTTTGGCACAAAATAATTCATAAAAGGCCTTTCCAAAACAGGAAAAAATTATTTATTGATATTTGCCAAAATTGTTGAGAATCAAACACCCATTGGGTTACTTTTATAAATACATAAGAGAAGGTGTACTTTGCATTCTAATTCCAAAAGAATTCAATCACATTTTGTTGGGGTATTAATAAATGGTTTTATTATTACATATGATTATGAAATTTGCAAGGAGAAATGTTTCACTTTCATAAATGCAAATATTTAGTAACAAACATTATTTTGCAAGCATGATTTGGGGCCCTAACATAAAAATGGTCAAAGGACATGTGACATTCCTGTTTTTGTATTGATTCAGGCCATGCAAAGACTATCCACCATGTAGCCATTTTTGTGCAATAAAAACACAGAATTCTGAGGTGCATGCAACAAAGTTGCATTTGCATACTTAACCTTCTTCTCCAAATCCCCTTTTAAAAACCACCACCGGGAATTCTATCTATACCCACATTATGTAAATTGTTTCTTCAACCCTACATCGCCCCTACCAAAACACAAATGCTATAAAAGATCTGCCTTTACAAAGTGTGCTATGAATTTATATAGGGTTTAGGGTTTAAGGTTTAGTGAGTACTCCACTAAAGCTACTATTGGTGGGTTTTTACATTGCTAGATGATGAGCAAGATGCCAAGCATGCAGTGTCAATCCTGCCAGACTTGCAAGATTGAGAACTGTTGAATACCCGTGCAATATTTTGAATTGCTGCTTGCTAGCTTCCAATTTCCTCTCTCCGTGTTGCAACAGTGGTGAAGTTCTAGTGTTGTAATCTAGTCCTCGACCTTCTTCTTTCTCCAGTTTCATCCTCTCCACAAAAAGCTGCCGCCCAAAAAAAAATTAGTAATAATAAGAATTTTTTTGCAAACTATGACATTCACTCATGGATATTGCATGATCACAACAACAGAAGTTCACATAGTTTGTAAAGAAAATTTGGGTTGTTGCAAAGATGGCATCCTCCTTCGTACCTTCGTTGTTTTAGGTTCGAGAATAAAGACATTGAAAACTGTGCCAATGATGAGCAAAAGCAGATTCACCAACTGCCAAACTCCAGAAGAATCAGTAGATCTCAATGGATGCATGATGGAGTAGAAAACAAGCAGAATCACATCTCCCGTTGCCACAAACTTCAGATACAAAGGAAAGATGCGGCTTTGCACAAAGCCAAATTGTTGCCTTGGAATACTTTTGGAAAGGATCACTCCTGATACAAATGTCATCCAGATTGCAGATCCATAAGTGGTGGCAAAGGTGATGAGGTACAGGAAGCGTGTGAGGTTTGATGACGAAATGGAACTTTCTGGTCGGATGTGATGAAATAATTCCTTTCCAGTCTTTGATTGAACACCTGGTTTAGCAAGGCAGAAAAAATGTTTAAATTCCTACTACTAAATGCAAACCCACAATTGCAACAAAAGTGTGGAGAAAAAAAACTTCTCAACAGAGGCAGAGGTTGTGATGATGATCTACTGACCTAGTCCAGCTGCAGTTGCACCAAGAGCCTCATTGACCCGCTCCTTCCCATTGTGGGCAAAACCAGAAACAGCTCTATCAGTCAAATTTGGCTGTTTGTCCCACAAGCTTTCTTTCATAATTTCAGTCACTCCACCTACTGTTTCTGCAGCTTGACTTCCAGCAGATTCCAATTTCTCACGCATCTTACTAGCAGCATTGTTGACGGAATCTGTAGTATCTTGAAAGTACCCATCCTTGGATCCAGAGTCGATGATTTGTGAATCTTGCAGATTCTCCTTGGTGCGAGTGGTTGTGGATTTTATACTGTTGGAAGCTGCATTGACTTTGTCATTTGCATACTCTCCAGCAGATCCCAGTTTCTCACCCACACTGCCTGCAGCCGCTGCTGCCGCCGAATTCTTAGCAATATCCCAGTAACTACTGTCTCCAGTTTGTGATTCCTGCTGTGAATCCCACAATTTGTTCTTGGCATGTGCAGCTACATCTCTCACATTTTCTGAAGCTCCACTGGCTACTTGTGTGGCATAATCTCTGGCAGCTCCAACATTCTTGCCCACATTGTGAGCAGGATCAATGGCTACAGAATTACCAGCTCTATTTGAGTACAAATCTCGCCCTGGCGTTTGATGCCATTCGTACATTGCATTTCCGATGATAATGTTGTATGGAGAGAGTTTGCTGAGATCCCATTCCTGCTCTGCAGGCACGCGATGCCAACCCATTACCTCCGCAATATTCCCTAGCTTGTCCATCATCCCAGGATGGTAAAAATCCGTGGCTGCAACAGAATCATACGATTTCTCTTGTGCTGATCCCAAAGTCTCTGCTGCTGAATTGTGCACATTCTCCATGCCCTACATCAATCAATATGAACAAAATCAAAAACTTCTGAAGAGATTTTCTAATGCTCACTGGATGCTACATAGTAGCCTTAAAAGCCATACATGTGGAAGTTCTTTTATGCAATAGAAAACTATGCAGTCATTCCTCCACATTGTGACATGAAAACTGGGATACAAATGTGGAAGATAATAAGATTTTCCATCAAGCCTTCATTGTTGCTTTTACCCTTAGAGTCGAGACTTTGGTTGCATCAGCTGCTTGCGAGATTTTTTCGCCTGCCCCTGCAAGAGAGTCATAGATGGTGGAGCCAGCATCTTGTATGGTGTTTTGGGATGTATCAGCAGTTTGGTATGCATTGCTCTGAACCTTTTCTCCAGCTTGCGCAGCAGCAGCTTTCATTGCCTCTGCAGCCTGAGCTGATTTGTCTGTTGCAGTGTCATAATACTTGCTGGCTGTGCCATAGACTCCCTCATTTTGATCTCGGTTTTCCCCAGCCAAATTACCTAACACACTCTCCTTTGCAGAACCAACTGCATTACCAGCCTTCTCACTGACTGAACCTAAAGTTCTAGAAGGTGAATCAAAACCCTTCTTGGCACCTTCTCGTGTGTTCTGACCAGCCTACAAAACCAACAACCAGACACCCATTTGTTAGAAGAAGAAGAAGAAGATCTGTCACAAAGTTTGACCAACCATTGCATCTTGTTTATACCCTAAACCATAAGTTGCTCCAACCACTTGCACCTATTTGGGTCAATGCTTCTATCATCTAGAAAAAAACACAAGCACCAGACATATGCTTCATTTCCAATGCAGCAGCAGCAGAATTGAGATACATCAATACACTACTTCATGTAGTGAGAGACTGCACTGTGAATTAACAAGTAATCTGCTTTTCAACTTCACCAAATACCCAATAAAACTAGCAACTTCTTCTTCTTCTTCCTCTCAAGTGTGAAAAAAATGGAAGTTTTTATCTAAATGTTTTGATCTTTGGACCTGCACCCACCTTCTCAAAGAAACAGAAAAACATGCACTTTTAAATGAATTCACAGCTTACCCAGTACACCAAACAAACCACAACCTTTCAGCTTTAATGAAGCAGGGTTAGAAAAAATTCTTCTGCTGTTTGAACTTCCCATGGATCTTCATATGATAATAGTTTTTTGCAAACTGAAAATTGCTCTTTCTCCATCTCACATGTCTCTTTTGCAAACCCATATTTTTGTTATCTTCAGAAACAAACATATGGAGCATTTTTGTGGCAAGCAATTCTTTGCAGGTAGATCAAAGTGGCCAAATTTTCGAGAAACAAAACCAAAAAACAAAAGATGTTGAACACAGGATTGTTAACTTCATTCGAAACCAATTGCACCATCTGTAATGCTCATTCCTTCCTCCAAAAAAACAAACAGTTTCTTGCCAATTCCAACCAGCAAAACAGGAGGCACCCTTGTCGCCAAATTCCAACCAGCGAAAAAGGAGGCACCCGTGTTGCCAATTTCAACAAACAAAACAAAACAGCTTCTTTCCAATTGCAAGACGCAAAAGATTTGCACCTTCCTTGCCAATTTCAACAAGCAAACAAACAGACATGGAACCGAAGTGTGTCTTGAACTTACTGTGAGGAGAGTATCTTTAGCTGCCTCTGTTGCTTCTGAGACTTTGACACCAGCAGCAGTTGCTGTATCTTTTGCAGCTTCAGCAGCTTGTCCAGTATGGTACTGGATCTTCTCTCCAACTTCCCCTGCAAGTCACCCCACCAACCAAAAAAAAGAAAAAGAAACACCCCAAGTTCTCAAATGCACCATTTTCTCTTCTTGCAGAGCTTGACCATGATTCTTAGAGCTCATGAAATCAATTTTTGCAAGCTCTCAAATAGGAAACAATCTCTCTTTGATAGAAAAAAACCTTTTTTGTTTATTACCTGTTTTATCAACAGCATTTTGTACAGTCTGAAGAGTAGACTCCCTTGTAGCTTCCACACGGTTAGACTTGTCCTCAGGCTTTCCTTGCACTAGTGTTGTTGTAGGCTCAGAAACCACCACCACCACCACCAAGACCAATATGCATAGTACTCTTCTTAATGCAACCACAACAACACCACCAACAGTACTAGTAGACTTCATTGCCACCACCAACACAAGTTCCTTCTTCGTCTTCTTTCTTAATCTATGAAATAATCGCAAACAAAACTGTGGATTGCAGAGCTCCAGACACAATCTTACTACCTACTTCCAGATTTCAGATTTCAAATTCATAATCACATGAGAGAGAAAGAGAAAGAGAGAGAACCACCCACACACACGGGGATGGAATTCCTGCTTCAAAAACCTGAAGAAATCAAAGATGGGTACAATGCTAAACACTTTCCAGAACTGCAACAACAACAATAAAATCCTCTCTTTCTCTCTCTCTCTCCCCCCTCAAACTCTCGAAGGTTTGGCAATGTATTTGAGAATGTGGGTATTATGGAGTTGATGAATGTGGCAAAAATTACATGAGTGACACTTGGGTTCCTTGTAACAAGCCAAATGGAGACATTTGCAGGAGGCACCCACCGAGTATACAACCATAGCTGCAAGGTGGCACGTAGATTGTGTGAGTGCAACTTTTGCAACATTTGTCCATTAAAATTTGGAGGTGGGAGAGTGTGCCCTTTTGATAGGAACCAAGAAGAAAGAAGCTTTTGCAGATTTGCACTTTTAACTCATTATACATGAATCTGCAGTGCTCTGCTCTTGGAGCGTCTCCAACGGTGCTCAGTATGTCATCCTTCAAAAGTATTTCTCACATCCGAGTTTTTGTTATTTGTTTTTTTCCAACCCCACACATAAAACTAAAACTGGGACTGCAAATAGGTGGGAGACTACTACCTAAGAGCATCCCCAGCCGTAAACGCAGAAACACTCCTGTAACCTAAAGTTAGCGGTGTTCATGGAGGGACCAGCTGTCATTTGTAAAGGGGAATTCAAAGTGAAGACTACCCATTCCTCGTCATCATGGCCCACCAGTCACTGGGCGGTCGCATTTTCATGCAATGTGTCGACTTTTGAAATATTGTTGATGTTCGTGCGCTTTGAATTGATTTTTCATGTTTGTGGATTGTTTGCTTGTTGAGCATGTTGCAACTTGTTCCTTTGATTTTATTTATGTGTGAAATTTATTTTGCGATTGAAGCTCATTGATGCAAAATCTTTGCATGACTTGATTATAATATATTTTGTTCCTCTTTGTCTTTTTTGATCATTTTGTGGTTGTAACAAAATGGTGCAATGGCAACCAAAATTGCTTGATGGGATTGCCCAAGCACTAGAAGATAAAAGCTACAACTAATCTTGTGTTTGGTGCTTTGATGTTGCAAGTACCAAATTTGCACCAACATGCAAGAAGGTAACATGGGGGATCCCTCCCAACTCATAGCTTGAATGTAGTTTGAAAGTGAGAAGTCAACCACAGTCGAATTGTGCGAGATTATTGTGCAGAACATTCAATCTGATTTTTTTGTTGTCTATAGCAAATGTGTCGCACATTATTCCTCTACATCATGGATAGCATCTATGCACATGACATTTATTTTGTACAAAAAAAAGATACATGTGGTGTTATTGTATTGAACTCCATCCAAAAATGCACATGCTTGCATATGGCCAAGTTGTTGGTAGTTGCAATGAATATTACAGAATTGGAGAAAACACAACATTCAAATGTTTGCAACATTTTGTGAAAGCAATCACGGAAGTCTTTGAACCATAATTTTTCAAGAAACTCACATGAGTAGATTTGGAAAAGCAATTGAGAGTGAATGCAAATAGAAACTAGTTAGGCATGTTTACTTCAATGGACTACATGCATTATCGTTAGAAAAATTGTCCAATTGTTTGGCAAGGTTCATTCACAACAAAAACGAGAACAAATTGATCATCTTAAAAGCCATAGCCGATCAAAGGTTGTGGATTTGGCATGCATGCTTTGAATTGCTTGGAGGCAACAACGATTTGAACATTTTAGATAGGAGTCGTTTGACTCAAGATTTTTTAGGGGGTGTAGGTGTAGACTTCAATTTTGAGGTGAATGGAAATAGACATTCTCACCACTTCTTGTTAATCAACAGAATCTACCCTTGGTGGTCTTGTTTCATATCTATAATCCATGAGCTACAAGGAGAAAAACACAAACATTTTGCCTAGCTGCAAGAGGTAGTTTGCAAAGATGTTGAGCGTTGCTTTGGTGTCTTACAAGCAAAGTGGCAAATCATGGTGACCCTTGTTGATTGTGGGATTGCAATGTGATTGCAAATGTGCTAATGGCATGCATCATATTGCACAACATGGTAATGAGGATGAAGAAGACTTAGACTTGGAACCGACAATTGAACTACTTGATAACATTCAAATGAAGAAAAGATTGACCTTTATAGAATATGTTGAAGGCACAAATGAGATTGAGAACAAACAAGCACACTACACTTGAAGAATGATCTAATTGATCACCTCTAAATATTGAAAGGATTGAACCACCATCTCTGATATTTTTATTAATTCACACAATTTTTGCATATACATTCAACATTATGTTTTTTTTTCCCCCAATTTTTTGTTATGCAATTTCACTTTCCAAATCAATGCAGTTCTAATCGTCACGTTTTTGCATTGGCTTTATGATCAGTGGTTCATTTGCAACAAGTGTGGGACCTTTTGTTGCTTTGCTTCTTTGCACTGGTTGGGAAGTTTATGTCATTGTGCTCGAGGCAAGCTCGCAGCAAGTCCAATTTTTCATGCCTTTGAAAATGAAAATATTCACGTGCCTCCTTTAACTATAGTTGATTGTCAGCCATGGAGAATAGGGCTATAATGCTTTGGTTTTCTATGATAACAGTTCGTTCCAAAGTCACAACTACATATTTGCAATGGCATGTGCTTGTGTGCTAATGTTGTGATTCTTGGCAACTTTGGATGCCTTTTGGTCTTTTTTTTGCTCTCTTGAAACCTAGAGGTCATTTTGATGTTAAAGGCACATCAAAGGCAATGTCAGCAATGTCAAACACTTGCACACCATCGCTATCTATGTGTTGTAATCACCTAAATTGGTTTTTCTTTTCATTGGCAATGAAATCTTCTTCACTTTTTCTCACATGTCCACCCATTTAGGTATGTCTTTCAACACATACCAAGCATGAAGGTATGTGAAAGCTTGATGCTTTGGATGCTTTGTTTTATACAAGTTTAAAGCTTTGAAAAACATATTTCAAAACCTATCCCTAATTCATGAAACACAAGCAAAATAGTGTAGTTTCCAATGAACTTGGCAACATCATGCTTGATGATGCCCCATTTTGTTTCTAATGACCTTGCATATCTTGGAGCACAACTAGTGGGATGCGATTCATTGAAATGATTTTGCATGCTATCCCAAAACATTGCAGACTTTTGCTCATTCCCAATCATTGGGTCTTGTGAAACATGAAGAAACAAGCAACAAAATTGTCGTTCTTCATCAGCAACAAAAAAAATTCCATTTTTTTTGTTTTCGATTATAATTGCAAAGCATCATTAGCAACTCCAAATGCTCCAACAAGGTTCATCAATGCCATTTTGCACGTAGTGATGTCAACAAGCCAAAGTAGTAGGACTCATTAATTGACTACAAATATGGAGGTGAAATGAGTGATTTTTGTTGGAACCACAATGGTTTTTACTTTGCAAGTGCAACTATGGGGTGTGATTTTGAATGTTTTTTTAGTTGTCATTTTTTAAAACCATTGCTAGGGCATTTAATGTACCATAGGTATCAATCATTATGCACTGCTTGTTAACACACACAACTGTTAAATGTTGTTGGAGTTACTTCATCAATTTTGTGCAATAGTAAAATGAGTGTTTTTTTTTCTTTTCTTTTAAACATTTTTTCAAGCAACAAAAGTGGCGATTATGGGTTTACAAATCAATTTTTCTTTTGGTGCAAAAGTTTAGCATTTAACTTTTTTTTTAAAATTCCCTAGCAGTGGTCAAAGGAATTTTTTGGAAAATTTCCAAAAAAATTGCCACATTTTGAGATTTTTTTTTGAAATTGTCAATATATTTGGAGGATTTGGTTACATTTTTAGCTTTCTTCTTTGAAATTGTCATATTCAACTAATAGGTTTTATTCATTCACCAACATTTAATAGGATTCTTAGATTTTTCTACTACTCTTTGTCTTGTAACTAACTTTGGTTAAATCCTCTTGTGGCTTTTAGAGCAACATGATGGTCACTTTTGGTCACTTTTGGAGCAACATGAAAAAATTGAAAAGAAAACAAACAATGGTACAAAGTAAGAAGAAGGTTTGCAAATCACAATTTCAAAAAAATAAAAATAAAAATAAACGTGAAGGATTGAAAAAGTCCTTCAAGTAAATAAAAAAAAATTAATTAAAATTTGTGAAAAAATGAAACTTTGGGAATTTTAAAAGCCTTAAGATTTATTTTTTGTCTTTCTAAAGGGAGATCACCACAATTTTATATGGGGTTCTATTAAGTAGCAAACTAATCGTGTTTCCCCCATACATGTTTGGTAAAACCTAAAATCATACATGCATGTCTATTATCTTAGGGCAATAATAAAAAATTTTAACATAAAAAGCAACAACAATACAAACAAATCAATCAATTAAAAATTAATTTCATTATAATTTTTGTTATTAATTCTTCATCAAATACTTATTGAGTTTTTAAAAATAACATCAAATTAATTATAAACATTTATATCTCAAAAAATTATTTTATATTAAAATTTTATTTTAAAATTGATGTGCTTTATTTTAATCCATTTTTCATATTTTTCAAATAATTTTTTTAAATATTTCGTTTTAATAAGATTTGAAGGAATTAAATTTAATTATTTGTATGCTTATCAAACAAATTTCATTTCAAAAATTAGTTAAATGCTCATGATATAAATAGGCAAGTGACAACCCCAAAAAATAAACTGACACAAAAACATGATTAAATCAATTACTTAACATTCATGTTTTGAAAATAAACCCAATAAGTAAATGGGTAGACTTTAAAACAACCCATCAATTGGATGGGTGCACCCAAAATCTACACATGGGTGTCCATTAGCTTGGGGCGATAACAATATATATAAAGGGGTTTTTTAATAAAATAATTCTTAAAAAACTTCATATATTTTTCATAGCCAAATTTGGTTTTTTTTTTCCTATCGATGGATGGATGATGGTCACTTTGGTCATTAAATGAGAAAATTGGAAAAAAAAAAAAAAAAAACGAGAAAAAAAGGGAAAGAATAACTCAGGAAGGTAATTTTTACATTTCTATAAAAGTGAAAATAGCTCAAAATAATGGTATTTGTTTTGTTATTTTTAAGAAAATGTTAATGAATATGTTTTTTA
>Ga0209611_10006381_pt1 | contig 19356 bp, 11 predicted proteins | sample S1TSphgellanicum_3_FD_187693 | JGI IMG/M metagenome (GOLD analysis project Ga0209611, IMG submission 187693) | Host-associated microbial communities from peat moss isolated from Minnesota, USA - S1T2_Fc - Sphagnum magellanicum MG (SPAdes) (version 2) | ecosystem: Host-associated > Plants > Peat... | reverse complement strand
TGAACATGGAAAAAGTGGATAATACAATGTGAAAGGTTGTTCAAATGTCAGCATTGGGTGCAATCAATGTAGTTGGCTAATAAAAAAAACAGATATTTCCTTTTTTTCTGGTCCTCTTGGAGGGCATTCTATGTATAGGGCACATTTACAGGTCCAAAGGGAGTTTCACATCCACATTCATCCAAAATATAGTGTACATGCCATTTTATAGTAGAACCTGTCTAAGTTAATACTGCCGAGACCGAGGGTTATGTATTAATTTAGACAGGATATTAATAAAGAGAGGGTCATTAAATAATTCTCCGCTCATGTCGTCATTTGTAACATTTGCGAGCCGTGGCGTTCACGTTGGGATAACAACAACCCACAACCACAACTGCAGCCACAACCAGAACCACAACACAATGGCTTCAAAGAGGTCCACCAATACAAACATGACCAACGACGTTTGGATAGCTCTTTGTGAGCATAAGAAAAAGCATCCATCGCTCACGCAAACAGACTTGATCACGTGGCTTCAGGAGACGCATAACGTTTCTGTCAGTCAGGGAACTATTTTTTTGACGCTCAAACGCTCGGCTGAAATCTTTGCCAAGAAGGAGGATGTGAACCGAGCGGCAAAGCGGCAACAGACCGTGAAGTACCCATTGATGGAGACAACTTTGTACCAATGGTTTCTCACATACCAGGACCAAGTCAATATGTCAGGTGACCTCACCAAAGAGAAGGAGAAGGTTGCGTACTTCCTTGCCGAGCTCTACCCTGGCCACGGGGCCTTTGAGTTCTCAAATGGGTGGCTGGAGGCATTCAAAAATTGTTGCGGCATCAAGTCCTACCACCGCTTTGGGGAGTCTGGATCAGCCAACATGGTTGTGATTGAAAAGAGCTTGCCGCAAATTCGTTTGACTCTGGATCAGTATGAACGGTGTGACATCTACAACATGGATGAAACTGGATTATTTTACAGAATGCAGGTAAGTGCAGCATGATATTGTATGCCCACTGCCAAACCATCGACTTACTTTCACTAACACATGACATTTCAACAGGCGGACAATTCCTTGGCCACAAAGCAGCTTGAAGGACACAAACAGAACAAGGAGCGTCTCACGCTGGTTGTGTGCTACAATGCTGATGGCTCAGACAAACTTCCACTTCTTGTCATTGGTAAATAGGAAAACCCTCGCTGCTTCAAAAACGTTAACCAAGACAGCTTTGGATGCAAGTACCGAAACAACCCGAAGGCTTGGATGACAGAAGTCATCTTTCTCGAGTGGCTAAAAAGGTTTGATGCGCGGATGGCAGGGCGTAATGTTCTTTTGATTATGGACAACTGCAGCGCACATATCCCGTTAATGCAGCTCGCATCTATTGTTACACTCTGCAACACAACCGTGTTCTATCTGTCACCAAACACGACCTTGAAGATTCAACCTTGCGATGCAGGAATTATCCGAAGCCTCAAGGCTTATTATTGGTGCCGTTTCAATCGCCTCCTCATTCAGCGCCTTCAGGACAAGGTAGCAGACTCTGAGAAGATCGACGTCCTCGAGGCTATGCACATTATTGTTGTAACCTGGAGCATGGATGTGAAGCCAGAAACAATCCGCAACTGCTTTTGCCATTGCCAAATTCGCACCACCAATGCTGATGTGACACCGGTCTCGGAAGAGCCACTTATTGACCCTGAGGTGATCAAGGACCTCGAAGAGCAAGTTCAAGAGCTTCAGTACCGGAACCTAATGGATATTCGCAATCTCATCAACTATCATGCTGAGTGCGAAGTTGCTTATGTTCCGACTCAGGAGGAAATTGTGCAAGACCTCTCCACCAATCCTGTGCCGAAAGATGAAGTGGAGGCCGATGACAGTCAAAAATCCATTCCTGTGAAGGCAACTAAAGCACTGTAGTGTGCAAGTTTGCTACAGCAGTTCTGGATGCAGCAAGACATCGTCGACCATGAGATGCTTGCTGGCATCCAGATAGTCAAGGACAAGATCAACATTATGAAGTCTAGCAAGCTCGTTCAGAAACCAATCTCGGAGTATTTCTCCAAGGTTTAGCTGCCCAAATGTAGAAAAATTTGTGTCAAATCTATGTTTGCCATAGTGGTTATTAATATAAAAAACTTCGGGACCACCTGTGGAGTATCAATTATTAACTTTTGGAGGTTTATTAATAAATGTATGGGGCTCGACTTGGGACTAGACCGCACATATTAATTATCACAGGTTATTAATTAGACAGTATTAATTTAGACAGGTTCTACTGTACTGCTATAGGTGGAGATGTTTTTTACTTGTGAAGTGATATGATGGATAATTAGGCTTGGATGGGTGTGAGAGTAGAGTAGACTGGTTGGCATTGATACCTACAAACCACAAACTTTTGATGGGAATAAAACAAGCGACCCTACCACAAAGGGCTTTGTCTTAAAAATAATGTTTTACATGAAATCTTACAAGAACATGCAATGTAAATGTTTTCATTATTATATTGAACTCAATTTAAATGAGTTAAGAGTTTGTTGACTTTATGAGGAAGAGTTGTGTTTTTCCTCTTTTAAAATAAAAAGTGTAAACAATTTTCTTGAAGGGGTTTTGACCATAGGCAATGCCAAATCAAATACCTAGATGCTTGTAATGAATGGTAGCTCATTTGAAGATTTGGTAACTTTGAAATAGTGAATGAATGGTAACTCATTTAAAGATTTGGTAACTTTGAAATAGTTTAGAATTTTATTATTATTATTATTATAAATTTTGTTGCATTTTGGGTTTAGGATTTTGAATGGATGGTGTTTGTCATTGTTTTGTTGTTGTGACTAGTGGGTCTACTAGATAGAAAAGTATTTAGGTTTTTTCCATCTTGTGGTTACCAATGATTTTTTTTATAAATTTTTTCCACATTGTTTTTGAAAAATAAATAAGGTAGAATGGCTAGTGAGTGAACAATTAAACGTTCAGGGTAGGCTGGATCTAAGGGGAAGGTTTCATTGTTTTTGGTGTCCAAACAAAACTTGAACACCTATTCTTGATGTATTTGCGATATAAATGATGAAACATCTAATAGCATTAAATGATGAAATCATTTGGGGGTCACCAAATGGAAAATGCAACATGTGTGCACACACATGTATAACACTTAAAAGAAATGAAGACATTAATGGTTTCTTGTTGTACATTAAAATTGTGTTTGGTAGTTTGAATGCGATATAAATTGGTTTGCAAAAATTTGGCCAACACATTTTTGTTACATCATATTTGCATTCATTTCCAAGAACATTTGCCCATATATGGTTTAGTTATGATCCAATTTTTGAAGTGTTTCCACTAAATTATGACTTGAATTTGAATAATTCTTATTTGTTTGTTCTTTGCATGACTATTGTTTTGTAAAGTGTCAATATTAAAATATCCCCATATTATAACTGGAAAATGTTTTGGTGAATGTTAAATTATATTTTGAAGATTGTTCAAAAATGTAAGCAACATACATGAATGAACTATGTACACATATATAATATGTATTATTCTTGCATGTGTATGTCCTACATCACCATTAACCCATGATCTTCATGGGTCAAAACATATGAATATTTTAATAAATTTATAACTTTGTGCACATCCATTGATGTATGGCACTATACTTTTATTTTTATAATAAAAAGTGTTAGAAGATAAAATGGATCAATTTTGGCAAATAAATAGTCCACAAAAGATCCATCTTAAAATTGCATTCTACTATGAAATCATTATTTAAGTGGGGGATTACAAGCTGGTTAATGGGTGCAGGTACAAACAAAGGAACCAACATGATTACTTTGCAAAAGGAATGTGAATCCTTTTTAGTTTTTTTTTCATTTTTTCATATGAGAATTTTTGAATAAAATCTTTTGCAACTTGTTATTCAAAATACATATAGTTGGCCCAATATATCAATAATTTTTGAATAAACATAAAATTTTCAAAGTGTAAATTTCGCCACATTCTGCGTTTCATCTTGAAATTTTATCATAATTTTAAATCATACCACAATATGTTAATTTTTTTAATTTTTTTTAAAAAAAATTTTAATTATCATAAACTATAACTTTGTTTTGTATGTCACACCCGTAACACCCCATTTACATGTGGTAAAGGATTCTTGAAATTTTAAATTTTTGAAAAATACTCTGAATTTCAAAAAATTCAAATTCCATATCTTTTAAATTGTGAGTTTTTTTTTAATGTGGTAGTAGGTTACTATCATCTAAATTATTTTGCCATCAAAATTATGTTATTACAATAGTCCTCTACCTAGTCCTTTGTAAAATTAACCACAATATGATGCAACATTTGTTCAAGTTCGATTGTCCTTTACTAAAACCAAAATTAATGAATTTTTAATTTGAATTATTTAACATGCATATTAATCATTTAACACAAGTTGGATTGATTAACATAATTTTAAAATGTCAAGAAAAAACATATGTAAAAAAGTTCACAATTTTCACCACTATCCAACATGGTTTGTGGCTTTTATGTGTGTGCCTACACCCTAATGCATTAATAAACATTATGTGAATAAAAGTCTAAGTATTGCATGCTTTCATTTATTTTTAAAATTTTGAATGTGTTGAGAGGTAACATGAAAGATCAAGAAACATGTTTTGGGAAAAGTAGAAATAACCATGTAGAAAAAGTAAGAATTGTGTGGAGAAGAAGTGGTATTGAGAAAGTTAGGGCTACATAATAGAAAAAGTTTTATCAAGAACAACAAAAAGTTGCACAAAATGTTTTATTGCAAGAAACAAAAGTCCTACACAATACAAAAAAAATTGTGTTGAATAGAAAAGTTGCACAATCCATTTGCGCAACAATTTCCTTGAAAATAATTATGTTCCTTGGACCACTTGCTAGTGTAAAAATGGTAATGCAAAAGGTTTTTTCAAATCCTCTTGTTGTTTCTAATGATTTTAAACTCTTCAAGTTTTAAAAGCAAGGTGTTGTTGAATAAGAGCTCCTTTCTAGTCTAGTTTAATCTTTAATTGAGGTGCAACATTGGAATGAAGTTGGCATTGAAGACGCCATTCCATGACAACTATCATGAATGTGAATTCTAAATATTCTTTGAAGTAAAATGCTCATTTGTTTAATATACACCCAAGGAATGTGCAAAAGGTTGTTGAACATCAAGGGTTGATGACAATGTTTAAAAAGTTTCTTTGGATTCTTTCAATATACAATCCAAGGATAGATGTCCTTTGTCCCACCACCAAAGGTCTTGTCATGGTAGTGTTCCAAAACCTAAATGAATCCAAATTGCAAAAAAATGGTTTAAAAATTATTAGCATTACATGTTTATGATGTAAGACCTATGTAATATTTGCTAGAAACACATGTATTTCTTCTTCTTTACCAAATTGTTTCTTCCAATGGAACAAATAGTTTTAAAGTTCCATTCTTATATCTTGCATCTTATATTTCAAGAGGTTTGTCCCTACGTAGTATGATGCATGTGTGGATGTTGTTATAACTAATTAATTCAATTTCCATATACATGACTATGATTAGCTAAGGAAGAACAAAGATAATGGTGACACTAGGCACATTTTCATGTTCATGATCCAAACTTTAGTCTTTGTGAATCATCATGGACTATTATAAAAAAATTCATACATTTTTGAACAATTTTTTACCCTTCTTTTCCTTACTGAATTTCATCTACTATTGCAACTCTAATGTTGATTATGAAAGACCTAAGTTCTAAGGTTTTGGGTATTTACTATGAATTGAGTCCATTATTTTAATGAGTTTTGTGAATAGTTCTATATTATTTGGAACTCCCTTTTGCTTTCCATTGAACATTGTTGATTTCAATTTGCTTCAATTTGGAAAGAATCAAAAACATCAAGTTGATTCAATATGTCACCATGGGCTTTTGTTGGGTCTAGTTCATTCTAATATGTTGCCATGGATTTTTGTTGAGTTTGGTCCATATCACTTTGCTTCAATTTGGAAAACATTGATTATTATTGATTTTAATATGTTGCTATGGACTTCTATCAAATTTTCTTGATTTAGGTTTGCTTCAATTCATTACACCAAAACATGGATTTCATGACTAAAACAATCTATGACTAGTGTTTAAATTTAGTTATGTAGTCAAGTGTGGACACTAATCATTGCCATTTATAACTATAGTCATAGAAATGACACATGATTAATAATGACTTTCAAAAACATGATACATGTCATAATCAAAACCATCCTAAATTACCTCAAGTAGGTTCACCTTATAGATTAACATATGTAAGCCTAGGTTAGCCTAGATGAGCCTAACATAGATTTATATCAACCTAGGCTTGAGTATGTTAGCTTAGTTAGCCTAGGTAGGCCTATGTGAACCTACATGAGTCTAGGTTATCCTAGTTTATAATAACCTAAATAGGTCTAGGTTAACCTAATTAAATCAACTTAAAGAGGCCCAAAATAACCTAGGTTATCCTAAATCAACCTACCTTAGCCTATATTAACTTTGGTCGACCAAGGTTGTGTTGCTCTAACCTTGCTCAATCTAGGTAAAGAATATGTTAGCTTAAGTAGTTTAGGTTGGTTTAAATTTAAATTGGTGAACCTAGGTTAGACCTATGTGAACTTACATGAATCTAGGTGATATTAGCTTACAATAGCCTAAGTAGGCCTATGTTAGCCTAGGTTAGCCTAAGGAGGCCAATGATAACCTAGGATACCCTAAGTAAACCTCCATAAACTTACCTTAACCTATATTAGCCTTGGTTAGCCTAGGTTAACTTAAGTTAATTTAAGTCAATTGAGGTCAATTTAAAATAGGCTTATGATAGCTAAGGTAACCCTAGGTTATACTAGGTTAACTTACAATAACCTACAAAGGCTTGCATTAACTTAAGTCAACCTAAGGAAACTTAAAATAACTTATAATTAACCTAGTTCAATTTATATCATTTTAAGATTAATTACCTAGGTTTAGTTTGGGTTAGTTTAAATTTAATCTTCATTACCTTAAGTTAACATTAATTTAGGTTTAGCCTTGGATAACCTAGGTTTTGCTAGTTAACTTAAGTTCAACCTAAGTTTAGTTGAAGTTTAACCTAGGTTCAATGAAAATTAACTTAGGTTTTTGCCAAGTTTAGTTTAGGTCAAACCTTGGTTAGCTTAGGTTTAACCAAGGTTAACCTAAATTTTACTTAGGTTTTATTTAGGTTCTACTTAAATTTACTTTAAGTTTAACCTAAGTCCAACCTTGATTAACTTAAATTTACCATAGGTTTAACCTTTGGTACCCTAAGTTTAACCTTGGTTAGCATAGGTTGACCTTAAATTGAGCCTAGGTTTAACGTTGGTTAGCCTATGTTTAGCCTAGGCTAACCTAAGTTAATTAGGTTGTCTTAAGTTAGGCCTATATTAGTTTAAGTAGATCTAGGTTAGCTTATGTTAACATAAATTATTATAAGTAGCCTATGTATTCCTAGGTTAACCTAAGTAGGCCTATGGATGCTTAAGTTAACCTAAATAGGCCTTGGATAGCCTAGGTCATCCTAGGTTTGCCTAGGGTAGGTTAAACTAACTCTAATTTAGCTAGGGTACATAAGCTTTTTGTTTCAAACTAACTTATTGGATCAAAAGTTACACTAGTAAAAATTTTGGGTTTTACAATTAAAATTCAATTGCATGTGACACATGCAATTGCAAATTCGTCTAATTGGCTAAAACAAGTTGCACATGACATCCAGTTGCATGTGATGCATGTAACAACAAATTTGTGTAGTTGCCTAAAACAAGTTGCACATGACATTTAGTTGCATGTGACACATGTAATAACAAATTCGTGTAATTGCCTAAAACAAGTTGTAGATGACATTCAGTTGCATGCGACACTACATATGCAACATGTATATATGGTGTTATTATACATGTTCATCCATACATACCAATCCAAATGTAGTTGCACCTTATGTGCAACTTTCCTTACAACTACAATGCAACTAATCAAAGTATGACATGTGTTTAAAAATTGGACGACTTGCTTGTGGACATGTGTCACTTTTTTTTTAAATTATTTTTTTTTCAAAATTAAAACTTCATTGGATTAATTTCAATCGTTAAATTTATGCCACTATGATGATGACACGTGTCATACCATGGAACATTCATTGACCATTTGACGTGTGTCCATTTTTATTATTAAAAAACACCAGTTACATGGTGACACGTTGGCAATTAAGGCCCACCTTTTTTTAATTTTAAAATATTAATTAATGAAATCTAAGTCATCCAATTTGAGGTTAATAAGATGTTGACACATGGTGCGTAGGTAGGTAGGTAATTATTAAACCCTACTAGGTAGGTCGGTTTATTTAGTTATGTAAGTAAGTTGAAAAGTAACTAGGCTTAAGCTATATAGGTAGGTTTAGAATAATTTGATTTTATTTCTAAGTTTAACTATTTTATAAAGGTCAAGCTTTGTCTTGAAAAGCTAAAGATGTAGGTGGCAATGTTTTACTTACATTTTATCTATTGGTCTAGATATTGGGTTTTTTTATTAACGCTCATATTTTTTTCATGCCCTTCTATACTTTGACAAGGAGGGGACAAGCCAATGATAGAAAATGAAGGTGAAATTCATGGTTGGAATATTCCATCTATATATATATATGAATGTTTGGATAATAATTAAATACAATATTAATCAAATTCAATGCAAAACAATGTGCAATTGGAAATTTGAAATAAATTTCATGATTTTTTCAATCACTTGGATATTGAATTGATAAAGGCATAATAAAGGTTTTTGTATTGACATTCTTATAAATTATAATTATATGTATCATTCATCCAAATAAATAAAATGAAGTGAATGTCCAACTTGTCTATGGGCCACCCATCCTAGATCCCGCTAAGTGGTTCCCAATGTGGATGGATAATCACTACACCAAAACCCTTACACCCAATGTGAATTATGGGAATCTTGGTGGGAACAATGATGATGTGGTTGCCTCCCATGTCAAGGGACATTCAACCTATTTATGGGTTGCCTTTCCAATTATTTGTTACACATGTAAGGGATGAATATTTGGTTATTTGTTGCACTACTTTCATGTATTGGATGTGTTTTCAGTCCTTTAGTTGTGTTTTAAATCCTTCCTTGCAATTGTTAACTTATTAGAGATCATGTGTAATTGGACAAAAGGGGGTATGCAAGGGGGACAAAGGAAATTTTCCACTTTGTTCATTTGCATCATATGAACAAGATATTGAAAATTATGCACATATTTTTTTCTTCATGATCATCAGATAATAAACATATAGGAATGAAAAAACTAACCTAGCCAATAAGGTCACCATGATTGTAGTTGTGAATGTGGCATGTTGCATGATACTACATGTTACAATGATAAATACATGAAGCATTCCAATTCACAATACACAACTTAATTAGTTTAAGTTTGCAAAACACCAATTGATGTTAATTGTTCACACGCTCATGATACAAAACTTAAAATGATGTCGGATGGCATTAGGGTTCCACAAGCCATCCAACCTTACCTTGATTCTAAAAAGAATAAAATAAATTGGAAAATGGATATTTAAAACTTCAAATATTCAAAGCACTAGGACAAGGACATGAACATGTCAAAAATATCACATTGAAATAGTTACCTATCTATTGGGGCTACTATTGAACTCATCTACAAGGGATTAACACTTAGCCATTATGATTGATCCATCCAACCAATAAAAACAACACCCTTTATGTGTCATAAATTTTGGTATCCAACATTTTACACTAATCAACCACCCTAGTTTTGTTAAAGGAATAACCCACATAGAACAAATCAATCATCAAAAATGATAATTGGCCTAATAGATTGGATGGTGTTTTCACTTTCACATTCAACTTCTACTAGGTCTTATTATGCAAAACTGAAAGAAAGGAAAAAAATGAAGTTCAAGGAAAGAGGAAGGAGAAAAGGGGGAAACATTGTGCCATTTATTAAACCTTGTTTAAAAAGGGACAATACAAAGAAAAATAGAGTGGAAGGGTTGGGATAGGGGTTGCAACTTGTGGCAGACCCTTATCACACAAGAGTCGAGAAAGAGAGGAACGGGAGAAGGAAAAAAACTTAGAAAAAGAAAGAGGGGGCAAAAGCTATGGTGCTTATTACATGAGAGAAGAAAAGAAATAGAACGCAAGAGATGAGAGGGAAAGGATAAATGTTATGGCCTATGTTGAGCTTGACCACATGAAAATTGAAAATGAGAGGAAAAATGGGGAAGTAGAGAAAGTATAGGAAAAAAGAAAGGAAACAAAGAGAGAAAAGGGAACAATCGGTTCATTCTTAGTAGGTAGGCCCTTATGTTAGGCCTTGCTACACAACACAAAAATATATACATTGAAAGAGGAAAGGAGAAGGGGGAAGGGGAGGAAAAAGGGAAGAGAGGGCTAGAACCCCTTTACCTTTCCAAGTACATAGAAAATGTTATCGAAATCCATAAATTCAAGCTCCCTCTACAAGATTTTTCCTATATTCTTATAACTTGATGAATGGAAATGCATTGCATTCTCAATAGGAGAGGAAATAGAAAAGAAGAATGCTTGGTGCAATCAACAATAGAGAAGAAGTTGCAAAAGCTTCTTACTTTTGAAGTTTGGAATAGTTCCACAAAGTTCAAAACTAATGGCATTTGGAACAATGGAATATAATAGAGAAGTAGAATGGAAGGAAAAGGAAGGAGGGGAGATAGAAATGTGGATAGGTAAGTAGGAAGGTTTTTGGTGTTCATCTAACAAAACCCAAATCATTCATAAAACAAGATGGTGCACTAGTGAGTGTCATGTCATTTGAGCCTTATGAATTATGTGGAGACTTGTCAAATGGTAAAACTTCTTGATTAGGTATTTTTTATAAATTCCAATCTATCATTATCTAAAAGTTTTTGGGTGTCTTTTAGATGTGGGGACCAACAATGGTTGTGAAGGATTGTAACCCATTGCCAAACATATCTCTTTTCTTTAGGGAGCATTGGACTCATTTCAATTATGTCATCATCCTTGTATGAAACTTAACATTTAAGCTTTTCTAGCATTACTTATTCCATCATTTTGAAATAACATTGGTGGCATTTCACCCATTGCCACCACCAAAATAGCACATTTAAACAATTAGAGTCTTGTACTAGTAACTCATTCACCTAATTTTCAAATGCAACATTGTCCTCATTTTAGTTGCCATCACCACCCCCATTTTAATATTTAATGAATTGGACAATTGCAACAATATTATTTTGCCTTGAAATATTTGTTTGATAAATGTCTTTTCTTTGCAAAGCTTTGGCTTATGTCAACATTGACACCTTCCCTTTTGAGAATACAAAATTGGAACCATCTAGTGTCATAACACACAATATTACATCCACATTCATCCTTTTCTCCTTTTAAAATTGTTTGAAGGTGTTCATGAATATCAATGTCATATCCAACCCAATGTTTTTTTTCTTGGTGAATTTTCTCCATTTGGTGACAAAAATATATATATATGAATTTTAGGAAAGTATTTTTTTGGTGTGTGAAAAATGGCCCAAAGTCACGATATTTCAAGGGAAATAAAAAATAAAATCACCCTATTTAGACAACAAGTTCTAGCATGTCATCGACACATAGCAAAATCCTAATTTATTTTAATGTCCTCTCTGACCTGCAGCCAAATTTGACTACATGTTCTTGTGGATGATCACCAACCCACCCAACTCACAAAATTGAATTTAAAAATTTAACTTTAAAAAAAAAAAAAACTGATGCAAACTTTTAACTTTCAAGTACAACATTGTTCATAAAATAATAGGAGATTAGACAAATTGTTTAAGATATGTTATTCACAAAAATAAAATAAAATTGCATATTAATTATCTTTGGAATGCATGATCGATTGACATAATATTGTCCATCCTAACCATTTCACTTTTAAATAAATACATGAGAAATGCCCAACTTCTGAATCATCAAACATTTAATCCAAAGATGAGAAGTTTGTGGATGAAATATCACACCATAGACATGTGTGAACAACCCTCATAAGGCCTATGCACCTTTCAGATTGTTCTCCATTGAGTTATGATGTTTTGGCCTTATATTGACCCAAATGTGGTTGATAACATGGTTATAAGATTTTTGCAAAAGTGCATCCTTTCACAAATTTTTAGTCAATTTTGCATACATAGGTATTGCTGTGGGGCTTAAGGGTTTAGAGTTTGCCTTTGTCTATAGAGTCTACCAAGAGCATGGCATCAGAAAGGACATAACTTATTTGCCATGTGATGTCCATATGGAGATTCTAAGATCATACCCAAATGTTTTCACCATATAACTTGCTTTCAGGGCTTGTTGGCAAACCCTTTGTTTTACATGGGCTATATAGCAAGTTGCAACCATTTTAATAGATTTTCACTCTTGAATGTTATTTGTTTTGGCTTATGCAGCCCCTTTATGGTGAAGAGATGTCATGGCTGGTGTTTTTGCAGGCTTTTTCTAAGGAGAGAATGGAAGGTTCTTGTCACACAAAAAACTCATGCATATTTTTTTAAAGGTTTTGAAAAGCAGACACTTTGGAATCTGGAAGAAAGAAGGTTCACTGACTTTTTAAGAAAAAACCCAATAAAGAAAAATGTTGCATTTGTGCATGAGTCTTTTAACTTGATCAATCAGAGTACATATTATTATTATATTCAATTATTCAATCAGTGCAGTTATTAGCTCGCGACTTGTCCTAAATAGTAAATTCATATAGCTTGCCTACATCAAGTTTGGAATGTTCCACCGAAGTTCACTCCAACTTTGTCAGTAATGGGAGACAAAAGGCAGATACCTAATAGGATGCCTGGGTCCCCCTGCATAGGTGCACACATGAATCAGCTCTCTCTATCTTTCCTTCACATCTAAAGAGAAGAGAATAGAAGAGAAGAGATTAGGGGAAATTCTAATGATTGTCCTCCAACATAACACAAAGCTGTTATGGATTATTCTTGCTCCCCACCCATCCCCACCACCTATGCAGATTACACACCAGAATGGTGTCAAATCGGCAGATTTCACTTTTGGAATTGTCTGAGTTGGCAGATTACAGTTCAATGTGTGAGAAGAAGATCTGTGTCAGAATAAACAGGTCAAAATGTCAACATCAAGCTCAGATGTTGGAGAATATAATTCAAACCACTCAAGTTCCATATTGGACTTGATACTGCAATGGGCAGGTGTGAGCAATGTTTCTGCTGGGGTATGTTTCAACAAGGTATCTGACTCATGGCCTATTTTAATGTGAATGAGAGCTCAACATATATACATTGTCAAGTTCCAAAGCTGAACACTCAATGTTAAACACCACAAACTCCATAGCACATATAGACCAACAAAAGAGTAGCTTCACACTTCAATGGGTTAAGTTACACCATAATTGATCAATAGGATCATTGAGATTCTAAAATCTTTGAAATATTAAGCATATACCTACTTCCATTACTTGTCATGTTTAGGGTTTAGGGTGTTGGGCATCCAGATGCCTGAAACTCTGAGAGATGATAACACTCTCTCCGTGAGAGATGATCCACTTTTTAACTGGAAAGTTTCAGCAAGCCAGGAGGAACACACCCACATGAAGGGGTTATAGATTTAACTGCTTGAAAGTGTTGTGCAATGCCAGTACACACACACACAAATAGCTAGGTAGTCACTAGGGTAAATTATCCAAAATCAGGAATCTCAAAATTGTCAAGTTCTGAGTCATGGAACTTTGGGATCTCATAACTTCCTCAAAAACATTCGGATACCCATGTTAGAACTATGTTTTAAAAGCTTTAGTAGATTGAGATCACTATGAGAAGGGTTCATATAAATTGTTCAAGAGACACTTGATAATATCCAAGTATGTTACAATTCCGAGAAGAGAATTCCGTTCATCAGTCACCCATATGTAACCCACACGGTGAGTGAGAGCTTGAGCCATCACTGCAACCAGTGAGCTCCATGGTCGACACGTATGGGGTGCCATCCTACCCTTAGAATATGCACACCGCTGCAACTTATACAATGACGTCTGGGCTGATGATGATGATGAGCCTAATAAGGAAATTGCTGATAATGGTCCATCAGGAGAAAGTGCCGATGGAGAAAGATCCTCATCTGATGATTCTTCACTGCCTGCTGTCTCCAAGCCATGAAAAGCCTCCACCAGTGAAAAACTGGAAGGAGGAACTTGAGAGTCATCTTTTGACATTGAAGAATAGTAGTGATGGTGATGACATTGATGACGTTGATGGGTGGAAGAATTTGTTGGCAGACTTGCCATTGTTTGCTTGGAGAGGAACTTTGTGGCAGTATCTATCTTTTCCTGAACCCTCAATTGCACAAGCTGAACAAGAGAATTGGGTGGTCCTCCACAGTCTTGTGCATACGAAAGAAAGTCTCGCACTGAAAGTGTAGCAAGTGCAAGAGCTGCTGTCTCATTGCATCCTTTCATGGTAAAAGCAGAGATGTCTCCAACCAGTGTGAGCTCCCCATCTGAATTCAACAAGTCGTCATCATCATCATCATCCTTCAACTCTTCAATAACTGCAACCGCTGTCATCTCTCTTGCAGCTTTCTGTATTAAAGGGAGAGTGGACATGGCATTTGCTGTTGCCCGTGCAATCAGTACCTCTGTGTTGATGAGACCCAGCTGTTGAATGCTCATCATAGGGATAGGTGAAAACAACCCAATGCAGCTCAACAAGAATCTAACCACATCTTCTGGAGCCAGCCAACAATACTCCTCACGCAGGATTTCACATGATTCAGATTTAAATGCTGCTGCTGCCATGATGTTGGACTGGCTTGCATTAGAATTAATACAAAAATGTCTTGTCAATCCATCACAAGAAGTGCTTTGAGGCAACTGCACATTTATGTTCCGTCCAACTGTTGAGACTGCTGTTGTTGTAGTTGTTGTTGCACCACCAAGCTTTGAGATCATGTTTGCAGGCATTGAGCTGCTGCGATGATAACAACTGTTGAGCATCACATGATTGCTTGCAATGCTGCTGCTGCAGTCAATGGGAACTACCAGGTGTTGGGTACCATCTAAGAAGCCCTCCAAGGCCTCAAAAAGCCTAACACGGATTCAATCCCCGCACCAAACAAAGAAGAAAACAGAGCCCAAATTAACTTCATGTCAACAAACTTCACAGCATGTAATATACACACCTGTAGGGAAAGAAAGCATCAAGACTTGTACATGTAAACTTCAGCTTTGCAAGAGAACAAGAAGAAACAGGAAAGAAGATGATCGAGAACTGTTACCATGTTCGAGAATCCACGTGATGCACAGCAGATGAGGAAGTGGGTGACACAAATATCGACAAGGGTGTGTTGAGAGCTGCCGGAAGATTCATCAAGCTTTCGTCTCTGGCCAAGAAACAGATCATCTCTATCATACTCACCCTCCCCACACATTGCCACCTACGGCCGCTGTTGCTGCTGTTGCGCTCATTTGGATGATCCAAATCTTCTTCTCTTATGGCCGCTGGTTTCCTGAGCGTTGTAGTAGTAGTGCCATTGCCGAAGATGATTAAGCTGTTCACAGAAGAAGAAGAAGAATCTGCTGCTGCTGGGCCGATCACGTGTTTCTTGTGTGCCCATAAGCCTAAGTAAGGTTCATGGGCTTTCTTCAAGAGCTCCAAAGCTTCACCCACTGTGGCGGTTGTGGACAGACGTCTTACAGCAGGTTTGCCTAGCGCAAGGTCACCCACCTGCCGCGATTGAAAGAAACCGTCCATGCACTTCTTACAGGTTCCCTTTCTTTCACGATTGAACTCGTTTCTCTCCTTCACCTCCTGCTGCTGCTGCGCCTCCTTTTTTTATGGGTTCTCCTCCTCCTCCTCCTCCTCCTCTTCTGTTCTTCAAACAGAGTCCAATATCACACTCCCGTGATGAAACAAGTCGCACAAAACTGAGAAAAAAACATAAATATGAGAAACTGGAGCTCGTTTTAAATGAGACCCAAAAATACAAATTCCCACAGAGAGACAGACACAAAGACAGGAAGCACGCTCTGCAAAGAGGAGATGAAACCAACAAAACCAAAACTGTGATTTCTTTTTTCCCTTTCGCACCGGAATCTCATTCACAAGAAAAAAAAGAAAACTAGTTAGTCTACTCGACTCGACAGACAAACAACAACAACAACAAACAAATAAATGAAAAAACTAGCAGGTTTACAAAGCTGTATCGACATGCTGAATGAATTATGAGAGAGCAACTTAGGAAGATAGAAGAGAACAGTTTCTTTGCCAAAAAAAACCCAGCAAGAGCTCTTAATCTTCACGAAGGGAATTGCGAGAAACCTTTGACCTCCAAAACCCAAAAAATAAAAACCTCGGAGCCTACTAGAAGAAGAAGAAGAAGAAGAAGAAAGTCTAGCAACAAAACCGAAAAAAACAAATTACAGAGACGACTCGGATGATGAAACCCCGGTTGCTGATCATCACAATGGCTACTGGAATGAAAGAAAGGGGGTTGTTGGATTGTAGAATCGCAACAAAACTTGAGAAGGATTTGGGGTACAATTGAGGAGAGATTGCAAGAGGGAAGGAGGGAGGGAGGGAGGAAGAGAGAGAGAGAAAAGAGGGGCTGCTGCTTGAGGCTGGTGACTCACTCTCAGTAATAGAGAGCAATATATGCAATTCCCATGCTTGCAATCGACTGGGATTAGTGTTAAGTGCGCCTCCCTAATTACACTAATTAAGTAAAGCACTCCTCGGTTTTTTCCCTCAAACAAAAATTATTTTTAAAAAAATTTGTGATTTTTCTGTGGCGAATTTTCGCCACTTTGTGACAAATATTTTGGAAAAAGAATATTCTGTTACAAATTCTGTGTTTTTTTAATTTAAAAAAATCATCAAAAAATGGGCCCCGAAAAAAAAAAAAGACAAAAAAAACAAACAAACAAAAGTGCACCAAAAATTGTCACAATTGCCTACAATATGAAAGGGCGCTTAAGATTTTCTACTTTCGTATTTTGAGTATCACAAAATGTGGCTAAATATGCTTATGGATTATTTTGGCTAAATACATTTATGGACTAATTTGGCTAAATATACTTATGGACTAATTTGGCTAAATACATTATGAACTAATTTGGCGAAATATACTTATGGATTAATTTGGCTAAAAATACATTTATGGACTAATTTGGCTAAATATAATACTTATGGGGACAATCACTGATTGGGCAACAACAACACAAAATTGGAAAAAAAAATACTGGACCCCAACTGAGAGCGCAAGAGAGCCAGAGAGAACCAGAGAGTTCTTCTGCCCGCCAGTACGGAGCGCATTATGTTTTAATAATAAAACATAATGCGTTCCGTACTGGCGGGCGTAAGAACTCCCTGTACCCGTCCCAAACTGTGTCCATCAGATCTTAAACATCCTGGCCATTGAAAAATGGCGCCCATTTAAATGCCTGTTGAAAAACACACTGGGACTACTGGCTCGTACTTAACTCTGGTGAGGGCCGTCCCCCTCGTGTCAGAGGCAGCAGTACGTCCCAGGCCTCAGGGGCGTACTGTCATTTGCAGGGCGTACTGCCCCTGACACTTATAAAGCCTTCCCCTACACCTACCACCCTTTGCTAATCCCTGATTAGATAATATACTACTAAAGACCCAGGTAGGGTTTGGGGGGGCGGGGTTTAGCATTCTCAAAATAAGGGGCCTAGGGCAAGGAGGCAGTACATGCTTGCAATTAACCAGGATTAGTGTTGAGTGGGCCTCCTTAATTACACTTACCACCCTTGCTAATCCCTGATTAGGTGTACTCCCACCACCCTGGGGCTTACTCTCACTGCAACCTTTCGTGAAGTTGGTAGTTGAGTTTGGCCCCACATTTTTTGAGAATGTTGTCATCCAAGGTTTTTGTTTTCTCAATTCCGTGATATTCAAAATTTGACGAATTCCTCCCCAAAATTAGCAAAATTAGTCAATTTTACAATAGAAAAAGAAGATTCCGAATTTTTCCCAATTTTTTCCCAAAAAGAAAAAGAAAAAATATTTGTAAAAAAGCAATAAAAAAATAAATCATCTCTCACCCTTGGGGCTTTACTTACCCATCATAAAGCTCAAGGCAACATTTTATCATGAACCTACTAAACATCTCTAGGTCACCCAAACTCCTTTTTAGAGCAAGATGGATCTTCCACTTACAAGTAGGCATAATAATTAATTCCCTCTCACTCTTATACATGGCAAGATATGTCTTTTTTTTCTTTAATGGATATTCATGCATATTAGACACCCAACCCAAATACACTTAAGAATTTTCTTCAAGTGTCTCATGTGTAGAGTAAAGTCAGGCATGGGGGCATTCTCAAAATAACGGGCCTAAGACCAGGCGGAATTAAATCTGAGACCCCACAGATTGGGAATGTCCCTTACCCATGGGCTTTACCTATTGTATGTAAACAACAAGGTGAAATTTATCATGATCCTGGATCACATTGGATCACAAGGGCATATGTAGGAGGGGAAGGGTTGTTACACCTACTCCTTAGAGAGAGAGAGAGAAAGAGAGAAGGATATTATACCTATAAATAAAGTATAATTTCCCTCAAACTTTGAAGGAGAAGGCATACCAACATGACTCCTCTTTCCGAAGAGGGATTTTCATGCATGTAAGGTGCCCTCCAAATATGTAGTAAAATTCACCCTTAAATCCAAAGGTTGAGTTCATAATATTGGTGAACAGGCTTTTTTTTATTTCATAGTTTAGGGATGCAGGTTTTGTGTTCAACCACTTGCCTAACAATGTTTGGTAATGAGGACTCACTCTCTCTCCCCTACAGAGGTTTTCAATTCTTTGGCACAATTAATGCATGTTTAGAATGTCTCCTCCCATGATTGGTGGTGGGTGTGGCATTGTAAAATTATTAAAAAAAAGTGAAAAGGGTTAAGGGCATCCCTCTTTGATAATGCATTTTTGTTTCCATATTTTAAAGACAGGTTGTTCAAATGTGTTGATTTTTTCATTTCTATTCGATAGATGAATAACAACTATATATATGAGTGCGTAAAAAAGTGAAAAAAATGAACATATAAACCCTTTGTCTTTGTTTAGGTTTGGGTTTTTTTTTGGGGGTTCAATTTTTAAAAGATTGTCATGTTTGATTATATGGTGCACATTAGTTGGGACAAAATGTGTTCACAAGGAAGCAAAGATATTACTTAGGGGGGGGGGGAGGGGGGGGGGGGCATATATCACTTGTTTCAAAACCAAATGTAATTTTGTAGATGCCTATAGGGGTGCTAGGTG